>JAEEGG010003794.1_pt1 | contig 37377 bp, 36 predicted proteins | sample 9134161 | NCBI WGS metagenome assembly JAEEGG01 (sample SAMN16246543, study PRJNA631951) | gut metagenome | biome: gut microbiome; feature: rumen; material: CR-attached | host: Bos | place: Iran: Karaj | collected 2018-10
ATACTGTTCCAGTTGCCTTTGCCATTGAGGAAAATGAAATGGATGGTTTGACCCAAGGTAAGGAACAGGGCGACAGCCCAAAAGTAGAAGGCCAGACCTTTATAGCGGCTCAGGACCTTGTTGGCTTTGGGCCACCATAGTTGTAGGGCAAAAGCTACGATGAATGGCAGTCCGATAACCGTTCCGATGCGTCTCAAGATTTGCAGGAAAGATTCGAGGAAAGGCATGTCTTGGTTCATGCCGATGAAAGAGAAATAGACGGGTGCCACGAGGGAAACCATAAGGTTGCCGATGATGGAGTAGGAAGTCACGGTGTTACGGTCGGCTCCCAGCATGGTGCTCACCACAGCCACTGAAGCCGCCACAGGACAAAGTACGCCAATAAGCACACCTTCTGCAATGATTTCATTGACATTTAAAAGCCTAAGCAAAGCGTAACCGCCCAGACTCACCCCCACTTGAAAAAGGATAATCCAAATGAACAAAGGCTTGAATCTCAGTTTCGTGATGTCGACAGCCGTGAATGTCAACAACAAGATGGTGAAAATGATATAGGGCACCACCACGCTGAAGGCTGCACAATAGTCGTGTAACAACAATCCCAGCACAATGGCGATGGGTAGGACATAACTTTTGATTTTTTGCATGTAAATCCACATTTGGGGCTGCAAAATTGCGAAATTTATCCGTACCTTTGCCGACCTAAACATTTTTATTATGAAGAAGTATACTCTCATCATTGCAGCCTTGACCGTAATCCTTTGCGGTTGCTGTAACAAGGACAAATGTTCTAACGAGAACACAAAAGAAGAAACTATCATGAACACAACCATGCAAGACCTGCTGACGCGCCGCAGCGTGCGCAGCTACACCGACGAAGTGCCTCCGCGTGAGGTCATTGAAGAAATTTGCCAGGCGGGCACTTACGCTCCCACAGGCATGAACCGCCAAGCCCCCATTATCATTGCCGTCACCAACCGCGAGGTGCGCGACAGACTGAGCAAACTCAACGCTGGAGTCTTCGGCAAGGACAACGACATGGATCCGTTTTATGGGGCTCCAGTCGTGTTGGTCGTCTTGGCCGACACTACGGCAGCTTTCACGTGGAAGGAAGATGGCTCCCTCGTCATGGGCAACCTGCTCAATGCCGCCCATGCCAAAGGTTTAGGCTCCTGCTGGATTCACCGCGCCAAGGAAGTCTTTGAGACGGAAGAAGGCAAAGCCATCCTCACAGAACTCGGCATCGATGCCAACAAGTATGTGGGTATCGGCAACTGCATCCTTGGCTATGTGAAGGGTGACTACCCCGAAGCCAAGCCGCGCAAGGAGAATTACGTCTACTGGATTGAATAAGTCGTCCACACTCATCGGGCACCTCGCATGTTTCGGTGCCTACTGCATTTTCGGGTTCAACATCGTTTGTTGCAAGAACATTTCCAACGCCCACGTGTTGACCCCGATGGACTTGTTTTGCTTAAGGGCGACAGGGGCCACGATTTTATTTTGGCTCTTGTCGCTCTTTATGCCCAAGGAAAAGGTGCCGCTGAAAGACTTACTGCAAATCTTTGTGGCCTCCATGCTCGGACTTTTCCTCACGCAAATGAGTTTTCTGAAGGCCATCACCATGACCACCTCTATCGACTTGAGCATCGCCAACACTTGCACACCAATTATGACCATGTTTGTGGCGGCCATCGTTCTGAAGGAGCCTATCACTTTCAAGAAAATCGGTGGCGTGTTGGTGAGCTTGGCGGGTGTCTTGATTCTGATATTCAATTCGGTGGGATTGGGTGGCGGTGCCTCCGAAACGAAACCTATGGGTATTGTTCTCGCCGTCCTCAATGGCCTGACGTTTGCTCTTTATCTCGGCATCTTCCGCCCTTTAATCTCAAAATATAACGTGGTCACCTTCATGAAATGGATGTTCCTGTTTTCCATGTTGGTGGCTTTGCCGTTCAACGCGAGGCATTTCTTCCAACTTCCTTTCAGCCAGATGGACAGCAAGGTGCTTTGGCAGGTGGCTTACGTGGTCGTTTTCGCCACTTTTGTCGCTTATTTCTTGATTCCTGTCGGGCAAAAACGACTTCGCCCCACCTTGGTCAGCATGTATAATTATGTACAGCCCATCATTGCGACGCTTATCAGCATCATCATCGGTTTGGATCACCTCACATGGAAGAAAATTGTGGCCATGATTTTGGTGTTTTCCGGCGTTTGGATTGTCAACCAAAGTCGGGCAGCAGCCCATTAATACATATAGAGGCGGTGCATGCACCGCCTCTACACAACAAAAACAATACTATACACAACTTGTATTATTCTTTCACAAACCTTCTGGTTTCCGAAGTCTTGTCGTTCGTCAGGCGGACGAAATAGATGCCTGATGGCATATCAGAGGTGTTGATTTCCACCTTGTTGGCGCAGTTCTTTTGGCTGTAGACCAAGGCACCCATGAGGTTGTAGATTTCCACGGTGCCGAGAGCTTCTTGCGCCTCAACGGTCAGCTTGTCACTGACGGGATTGGGATAGACCATCGTCTTGCTGCCGTTTTGTTCGCCAACGCCTTCAGTATACATAAGGTGGGCGACAAAGTTGCGGTTGGCCGTGGCAATGAAGGTGAAGGTCTTGTCTTCCGTCAACACCGAGCCGTTTTCCGTCCAGTTCTGGAAGGCCCAGTCTTCGTTGCTCACCATAGTGATGGTCACTTCATCGCCGTAGTTGTAGGTGCCGCCGCCCGTGGCAGTGCCGCCTTCAGCAGGATCGACGGTGGCCGTAATTTCAATGGTCTGCAAGGCGAAGTTGGCTACTAGGTTACGGTCAAGTGATACGTTAAAGCTATAGGTCGGATTGGTGGAAACCTGAGTGCCGTTCTCGGTCCAGTTCAGGAAATCGTAACCTTCGTTGGGTGTGGCGATTACTGTGCATTGTTGCCAGAAATTATAAGTTCCGCCGCCTTCAACCGTGCCGGCATAACTCGGGTTGGCCGAAACGTTGATGTCGAACGTTTGTAGTTCAAAGTGCGCGACATATTGAGCCGATTCGGTGACGGTGAAGCTATAGGTTTGATTGGTACTGACCTGTTGCCCGTTCTTGGTCCAGTTGATAAAGATGTAATAACCAGTGACGGGTGTAGCCGTCAAAGTGCAGTTCTGCCCATAGTTGTAAGTGCCGCCGCCAGTGACGGTGCCGCCAGTGGTCGGGTCGGCAGTGGCCGTGATGGTATAGGTCTGCTGCTGGAATTGTGCCACTAAAGTGCGGTTGCCCGTGACGGTGAAGGTGTAGTTGGCACTGTTGGAAACTTGGTTGCCGTTCTCCGTCCATCTCAGGAAGGTATAGCCGTTAGCAGGTGTCGCGATGACGGTGCAGTTGTCGCCGTAATGGTAAGCCCCGCCACCTGTGACGCTACCGCCATTGCTCGGATTGGCCGACACGCTGATGTTGTAGTTCTGTTGCTGGAACTGGGCCACCAAAGTACGGTTGCCTGTAACGGTAAAGGTGTAGTTAGGATTGGTGGAAACCTGAGAGCCGTTTTCAGTCCATCTTAAGAAGGTATAGCCTGTAGCAGCTGTGGCACTCACGGTGCATTGCTGGCCTTGTTGATAGGTGCCACCGCCAGTGACACTACCTCCGTTGCTCGGATTGGCTGACACCGAGATGGTGTAGCTCTGCTGTTGGGATTGGAAGTTCGCCACCAAGGTACGGTTACCTGTCACGGTGAAGGTGTAGTTGGCTTGGGTGGAGACCACGTTGCCGTTTTCAGTCCAGTTGGTGAAGGTGAAGCCGTTGTTGGCCGTGGCATGTACAGTACAGGATTGGCCTTGTTGATAAGTGCCGCCGCCTGTGACAGTGCCACCGTTGGTAGGATTGGCACTCACAGTGATGTTGTAGCTTGTGCCGCCACCACCCACGTTAATGTCTTGGATATAAGGCTGACGTTGCGGCTTTGTGACCACAATCTTCACTTGTCCCGAGCCGACACCGCTCACTGGCACATTGACCGTACCCGAAGCAGGTACCAAAGCTGCGCCTTTCAGTACATTGTTTTGCGAAATACCGACATACGAGCCTGCTTCAGCACTCACCGTGAATGAGGTGGCACCTGTGGGGAAGGTGCTGGCATGGTTGACCGTGTTGGGGGTCGGATTTACACGGTAAGGCATGATGGAGCCGTCGCCGAGCACGTGGTAGGCTTGCCAATAATAAGTCGGGCTGGAGCTGGTCTGATAGTTTCCGGCATGGGCGTAACACACTGCAAGGTTGCCAAGGAAGACGATGGAAGAAACGGTATTGTATGTGTCATCCATCCAGATGCCGTCATAAACGCCTGTAGCAGTGTTGTTGATGTTGGGCATTTGGCCAAAAGTGGTGGTGGCACCAACGCCGAAGTAATAGTCCTCGTACCAATAGGTCACAGGGCAGGAACCAATATAGGAATAGGCGGCTTTGTTCTCACCACGAAGCATGGCCTCACCGAAGCAGGGTTGGCTGTAACCGAAGTTGCCAGTCAAGCAGCAGTTACCCATGGCAAGGAAGTATTTGTTGGAGTTGGTGAGCGCATTCACTTGGGAACTGGACAGTTGAGGGTCGGACCAAGCGGTTTCGCTGCCGTGGGCAGTGTAGTTGACAAAACCTGTACCTGAACTTAATGAAGCGTAGCAGTTCGTATAAGGCTGGCCTAACCAATTATAGACATTGGTGAAACCATGCGCGGTGTTGTAATAATACTGCATTGCATATTGAATGGTGGGTTTGCCGACGTAATTGGTCCAATAGCTGTCCCAACCGGCGATAAGAGTCACGTTGTTAAGGTAGCTTGGGTCGGGCATGGTGTATTGCTCGTACTGCAGGATCTTGTTGACGATAGCGGTAACCTGATTCGTATTTTCTGCCGACATACGGCTGTAGAACATGTCGGGGAAATAGTCATTGTCGATAGAGCCGTAGTAGAGGTCAGTCACTTTTTGAGTGGCAGTGCCACTGGTTTTTCCTGGGATTTGTCCTGTGTCGCCGACGAGGACGAGGAAAGTCGGTGTAGCACCTTGGTTGACACCAGTATTGTACAAGTTCTGCACGTAGGACTGAATGGCGTTATAGTTGCCGCCGGCTTGTGCCGTAGTCACCACGTTCACGTCGAAACCTTTTTGAATCTTCCAGTTAATCCAAGGCTGCAGGGCGGAAATGTAGTTTTCAGGCGTGATGACAATCATGTGGACAGGATAAGCCATCAGGTCGGGGTGGTCGGTGTAGACATCGAGAATTTGGCGGTAGTTGAACATCTGCTTGTAGACGATGTCGAAATAGGGACTGTAAGTGCTCAGCAACATGCGCTCTGTTTCGGCACGGTCGGCACCGTCGAAATTCACTTCCACCTCAATGTCGTTGAACACACGCAAAGTGTTGGAGGTGGGATTGTAGCTCACTGGGTTGATGACCAACGAGCCAACGCGAATACCGCGCATCGTGCCTTGCACCTCGATGGTAGCTTCTGGAACCGAGGCGAGGCTGCGGGTTTGGTAGGCAGCGGCGTTGTAGACAAACTCGATTTCGTCAGGGTTCTGGTCCTTGCGGACGGAAGGCTGACGAGGCACGATGGTGTTGATGCCATACGTTGCGAGGTCGTAATCAGTGTAGGAATAATTCGTCACCGTGACACTGGGTGTGGCACCAAAAGGCACGGCTAAGAGTTGATGCGAAGCAGGCAGTTCGGGTGCGCCGATTTCGCCGGAGATGTAGGTACCTTCGATGGCGATTTCAGAGAAAGTACCTCTTTCAGTGGGCACTTCAATGCTCTCGATGGAGCCATAGCTGAACACGGCGGTGAGTTTGTTGAACTCGCTTCTCGTGATTTCAGCCTTCGTTTCATGACGCAAGTCGATGCGGCCATTCTGGCCCATGGCGAACACAGTGCTCAAGGCCAAAACAAGAAGGATGGATATTTTTTTCATGTTGAATAGTTTGTAATGATGGTGCAAAAGTAATGAAAATCATGTTTCATAGATGATTTTGGGAAAAAGTTTCTAAATTTGCGGCTATAAAAAACCAGATTTTGCATGAACAGACTCTATACTGAAATCTTTGCAAAGCAAGACCCTACCCAAGTCGAGGGTCTCTCACGTTTTTTCAAGACGGGCAAAGGACAATATGGCGAGGGCGACAAATTTTTAGGCATCAAGGTGCCAGTGACGCGTGAAGTGGTGAAGCAATGCTGGCAGGAAACCTCCTTTGAGGACTTGGAAACCTGCATCACCTCCGAATACCACGAAATGCGCATGGCTGCTCTGCTGACCTTGGTGCAAATCTTCAAACACGCCAAGAAAGACAAAACTTTGCAACAACAATGTATAGACTTCTATCTCGCTCACACGCAATATATTAACAATTGGGACTTAGTTGACCTTTCGTGCTACGAATTGCTCGGCACATGGCTCTTGGACAAGGATAGAACCTTGCTCTACGACCTTGCTCGCGACGGCAAGACGATTTGGGAACAACGTATCGGGATGGTGAGCACTATGCAGTTCATCCGCCATGGCCAAGTGGATGATACTTACGCTATTGCGGACATCTTCTTGGCCAAGCCCCAACCTTTGCACGACCTATTGCAAAAAGCCGTCGGCTGGCTCCTCCGCGAGGCAGGCAAACGCGACGAGCAACGGCTGAAAAACTGGCTCTCAACGCGATACATGACCATGCCACGCACTATGCTACGCTATGCAGTTGAGAAGTTTTCGGAAGAAGAGCGAGCTTGTTTTATGAATAACAAAACCTAAACTAGCGGCGTTTCGACAGGCTCAACGACCTTAGCTGGGCTGAACAAATTAAGGTCTCTGAGCTTGTCGAAGGGCCGAAATAAAAAGACATGTTAGATATTCAACTCCATTACATCGAACAAGGCCAAGGCCATCCCTTGATTTTCCTCCACGGCAATGGCGAGGACAACAGCTATTTCGTCCACCAAATCGACCATTTTTCAAAAGACTATCGCGTCATCGCCATTGATACACGCGGTCACGGAAAGTCACCGCGAGGGGAGAAGCCTTTCACCATCAAGCAGTTTGCAGAGGATTTACACGATTTCATGGACGAAAAAGGCATCGCAAAAGCTAATATTTTAGGTTTCTCCGACGGTGGCAACATTGCCTTGGAGTTTGCCCTGAAACACCCAGAACGGATTGAAAAACTGATTCTTAACGGTGCCAACCTCTTCCCAAGCGGCGTGAAACCCTTGTATCAATGGCCCATCGAAATCGGTTACCGCATCGCAAAAATGTTTTCCAAAAAATCCGAAAAAGCCAAGCAAAACACCGAAATGCTTGGTTTGATGGTCAATGAGCCGCACATCGAGCCTTCGGAACTTTCCCGCTTGACGATGCCTGTGCTGGTCATCGCTGGCAAAAAAGACATGATTAAGGAGTCGCATACGAGGCTCATATACAAGAGTTTGCCCGATGCACAGTTGAACATCATCGAAGGCGACCATTTTGTGGCCAACAAGAATGCGGATGTATTTAATAAGGTGGTGGGCGCGTTTTTAAGAAAATAATACTACATTTGCAGGCAATTCGAAGAATCAACGTAGTTAAATTGAAACATTGTCTGAAAATGAAAAAACTTTTCTTATCCGTTTTTGTGCTGGCTATCAGCATGATGGCTCTCCAAGCCAAACCCATCGACCGCAATCTTGCCATGACTGCGGCCCAGAAATTCGCCACAACACAATTTGTCAATGAACGCGCCATGCCGCAACTTGTTTACACAGGTCAGGAGGAAGCGTTCTTTGTCTTCAATGTCGGCGACCATGCTTTTGTCATCATCGCTGGAGACGATGCGCACCGCCCTGTCATAGGCTATTCTGACGAGTCCTCGTTTGATGCCTCCAACATCCCGCCTGCGTTGGCGTATTATTTGGATGGTGTGGCCGAGTGTATGCTGCAATTGCGCCATGCGGTCGCTACGCCTGCCGTGGCTGCGGAATGGAACTCCGTACTCAGTTATGGACGCCTTATTTCGCGCAACGGTGGACGCGATACAGGTTACTTCTGCCAGACCAAATGGAACCAAGATTATCCTTACAACTGCTGCTGCCCTGAAGACCCAGCTGGTTCGGGTGGCCATACCTACGTGGGTTGCCTCGCCACGGCCATGTCGCAGTTGATGCGCTTTTGGGCTTTTCCTTCCAAAGGTAATGGTAGCCACTGTTACTATCATGAGGATTATGGTCAGATTTGCGCCGACTTCGGCAACACGAATTATGATTGGGACAACATGCCCAATGTGTTGAACAGCAGCTCTTCAGAAGCTGAGAAATTAGCCACAGGCACCTTGTGCTTCCATTGCGGTGTTACCATCGATATGGGTTATGGCCCCGATGGCAGTGGCGGTGCCTCTGGTCCTATCCCGGGAGTCATGCATACCTATTTCGATTATTCCGATGCCAATGTTCAACTTTCGCGCAACGATTTTGAGACGGAAACTTGGAAGACCATGGTGCGCGAGCAGTTCGATATGGGCTGGCCGATGTATTATGGGGGTTGTGAAAATGATGGCTGCCATGCTTTCGTGTGCGATGGTTACGACGACTACGACATGTTCCACTTCAACTTGGGTTGGGGTGGCAGTTCCAACGGTTGGTACCTCATTGACGACGCGCCATATACGCATCCCGCCGATGCCATGTTCAACTTCGTCCCTTCTGAGGTTTACAACCATACGCCATCAGTCCCCACAGACTTTGTGGCAGTGCCAGTTTCCGATACTGACCTAAGTGTGCATCTTAGTTGGACCAATCCCACCACGACCTTGGATGGTACGCCGTTGTCGTCCATCGATCGGGTTGAAGTGATGCGCGATAATAAAATAATCATGACTTTTCCTTATGCTACGCCTGGTCAAACCATAGAGATTGAGGATGACAATGTGCCGCATTACGATGTCTATCACTATGCGGTGTATGCCGTGGCTAATGGTCGTGTCGGCAAGCACGCCAATGCCATGCAGGTGATGGTTGGACCTACCTGCCAGTGGAAGATTATCATGACGACCAACTCATTCCAAGGTTGGAAAGGCGGTTGTCTCAGCGTCTACAATACGACAGGACATGAGCTGGGGCGTTACACAATGACTTCTTCAACCGCCATTTCCGTTGAGCCTGACATGCCTTTGGGCAAACTCAGTTTCGGCTGGACGGCACCGGACGATATGGTCAACCAGTTGGGCTTTGTTATTAAGGACTCTGAGAACAATACGGTGTATTCGTTCACAGGCTCCTCCAACGACCTGACTGAGGGCATCTTCTTCGAAATCAACAACACCTGCGGCGGTGACCTTTCCTGTGGTACGCCCGATAATTTGGTTGCGACAGTTCAAGACGATGCCATCCTGCTCACTTGGGATGCCGTCGAAAATCCTGGCTATGGCTACAATATCTACCGCGACGGTCTGTTGTATCGCCTCATCCAAGAAGGCACGACCTTCCTTGACGAAAATGTTGCCTTGGGTGGCCATTGTTACCGTGTGGCTGTGCTTTGCGAAGGCGGCGAAAATGGCGAATATTCCAACGAGTCATGCGCGACGGCAGGACCTTGTTATCCGCCCCGCAATTTGGATTTCGAGTATGTCAACAATTATAAAGTCAAGTTGAAATGGGAGACACCTGAGCCTAACGATGGCCTTTCTGGTTACTACCTCTTTAGAAAGGACGGCGATGGCGAATTCCACCGCGTCAAGTCGCTGGGTGCTTCGGCGGTTACCTATACCGATAATGCCTTGGTACAGGAAGGTGACTACTACTACCGTCTCTATGCCTATTACGGTGACTTGGACTGCACCTCGGCACCGGCTAACTGCAAGTATGAAACCAATGTCTTTGAACTGCACGTCTATTATTCGCCCACAGGCATGGATGAAAATGAGGCTCAGGTGAAGGTCTATCCCAACCCGACAAAAAGCCTTGTCACCGTCGAAGCAGAAGGCATGACGGAGGTATCGGTTTACAATACTTTAGGACAGTGCGTGTTGCAGAAGGATGTTACGGATAGCCAAACGGTTGTCGACTTGCAGTGTATGTCCGAAGGCCTCTATCTGCTTCGTGTCAAGATGGAAAACGGAATCGTCTCAAAACGCATCGCCGTGGAGCGTTAAGAAAAAACTCCTAACTCCTAATAAATAACTCCTAACTATTTACTACCTTTGCAGCGATAATAATTTAAAATCATGCTAAATAAAGAAAACGTACAGGAAGTCCTGAAGGACGTCATTTATTTCCCCAAGGGGGACAATATCGTGGCTTTGAATATGGTTGAAAACCTGATGGTTAGGGATAACAATATCCGTTTCGACCTCGTTATGGAACATGCCAACGACCCGAAAAACGACATTTTGGTGAACGGTGCCAAGCGCACTTTGACCGAGGTGTTCGGCGAAGACATCAACGTGGAAATCAAGGTGGTGGAGGAGAAAACGGCCCTCTCGAAGGTGAAGCACATCATCGCTGTGGCTTCGGGCAAGGGCGGTGTCGGCAAGTCGACGGTGGCAGCCAATTTGGCCATTGCTTTGGCACGTGCCAACCAACGTGTGGGTTTGATTGATGCTGACATTTATGGTCCTTCCGTCCCGATGATGTTCGGCACCGAAAACGAGCGTCCTTCTGCATTTGAGAAAGACGGCAAGACGGTGATGTTACCCATCGAAAAATATGGAATCAAGTTGTTGAGTATCGGTTATTTCGTCGATGCCAACCGTCCTCTGATATGGCGTGGACCCATGGCCACCAGTGCTTTGAACCAACTGATGAACGACACCCTTTGGGGCGAGTTGGATTGGATGGTAGTCGATATGCCTCCTGGAACAGGTGACATCCAACTGACTTTGGCACAACAATATAACGTGTCAGGTGCCCTCATCGTGACCACACCGCAGAAAGTGGCCTTCGCCGATGTACTTCGTGCAGCCATGATGTTCAAGGAAGAGGCATTGCAAATCCCGATTTACGGCCTTGTGGAGAACATGGCTTACTTCACACCTTCCGATATGCCTGAGAAGAAATACTATATCTTCGGCAAGGAGACCGGTCAGCAGTTTGCTGACCAACTGGGTGTGCCGCTCCTCGGTCAGATTCCGATTACCGAAAAGATTGCCGAATGTGGCGACAATGGTATGCCGCTCGCCTTGGATGCAGATTCACCGGTCACGAAGGCCTTCGACAAGATTGCACAGGAAATCATTAAATCGAAATAATAATTGCACGCAGAATACGCAGAATTATGGGAAGCGCAAGGCGACCCAAATAAAGTGTCCGGCAGGTTCTGCGATTTCTGCGGATTCTGCGTGAGAAAGGAAAACGATAATGGATAGAGAAACAATATTACGCAAGGTAAAGAACGTCCTCGAACAGGTGCGTCCCTACCTCCAGCAGGATGGCGGCGACGTCAATTTCGTGGAACTCACCGACGACAACACCGTCATCGTGGAACTGACAGGTGCCTGTGGTAATTGCCCTCACAGCAGGTCGACCCTCAAAAACGGCATCGAGGCCGTGATGAAGAAAGTCATCCCCGAAATCAAGTCGGTGGAGCAGGTTGAAACTTTGGATTTATAATTAATTGTCAAACATAAAATCAAACGAAAATGAAAAAAGTTTTATTCTCATTAGTGGCTATGCTGCTTCTCTCGGTGAGCGGCATTGCGCAAACGACATTTACAAAGGTCACCTCGGCCTCGGGTCTTGAGGCGGGTGCCAATTACCTCATCGTGGCTCATCACGACGATTTTGGAGTCCTCGCCATGGGTTACCAAAAGACAAGCAACCGCAACGCTGTGATTGTGAGCGAAAACGGCGAATCCATCACGGTGACGCTTGGCACCGACCCCAACAGTGAAACAGACGTATTCCAAATCACCTTAGGCGGTAGCTCTGGCGCTTGGACCTTGTTCGACGAGGTGAAAGGCGGATACCTTTATGCTTCAAGCAGTAGCAGCAACCAACTGAAGACGCAAGCCACCAACAATGCCAATGGCGAATGGAGCATTGTCTTTAACGCTGATGGCACGGCTGAAGTTGTGGCCCAAGGCGACAATACTCGCAATAACATGCGTTTCAACCCGAACAATGGCACACCTTTGTTCAGTTGCTATGCCGAAACATCGAGCGTTGACACGCGTGTCAGTTTTTACAAAGCTGGCGGCAGCTCTCAACCCGATCCCGAGCCGACCAATTATCCCACCAACTTCGCCGGACAACCCGATGGCGTTGACGTGACCCTCACTTGGACCGATGCCACAGGTGCACAGCTGCCTGCAAAATATTTGGTCGTGGCCTCGACTGGCAATATTCCTGTTCCTACCGATGGTGAGCCCGTTGCCGATGGCCCATTAGCCAAAAATGTGGCTTACGGTGTTCAAACTGTAACTTTCAGCGGCTTGCAAGGTGGCGTTAGTTATCATTTCGCCATTTTCCCCTACACGAACAGTGGTGCCAACATCGACTACAAAACGGATGGCAACTATCCGACTGTGACTGCCATTACGGAGGAGATTTACAATCTGCTTTACGAAGAGTTTGAAGAAGATTTGGGCTCGTTCTTTGCTTACAATGCTTACGGTGAACAAGTTTGGCACCAAGCCACTTACCAAGGCAATGGCTATGCCCAAATGAACGGCTATGCTGATGGAGCTTCTCACCAGAACGAAGACTGGCTGATTGGCTATGTCGAGATTTCGCCCAATATGGTGTTTAACGAAGTCTGGCTTGAGTTTAAAACGGCCATGAAGTATGAAGGTGACCAGCTGCGCGTGGCCCTCTCCAGCGACTATGATGGCAACAGTGAACCCGGCGAGTTCGAATGGGTAGACCTTACCGATGCTTTTGACTACTCGGCAGGTAACTATGAATGGGTTGAATCTGGCAAAGTCGATATCACTGGAATGATTCCGAATTATCCTTGCTCATTCTATGTTGCCTTCATCTATACCAGCAGCGACGAGATGGCCGCTTCATGGGAGGTTGACGATGTGAAAGTGACAGGTACGAATGTGAATGCAGTTAATGAAGTTGAGATGTCGGCCATCAGCCTCTATCCCAACCCCGCCAGCGAACAGGTGACATTCACGCTTGAAAGCGATGCCGAAGTCAGCATCTTCGACATGACAGGCCGCATGGTGAGCGTGTCGCAATGCCAGGCTGGTCAAGCCCAACTCGGTGTGAGTGAACTTGAAAGTGGCGTTTATTTTGTCAACTTCCGTTTCACCAATGGTGGTACGGCGGTTTCCAAGTTTGTGAAGTTTTAAGATAGATATGTGTTTTTGAATCCCTTGGTTCGGGCGGATTTGCAATCCGCCCGTCCCGAGAGGGGGATTACAAATCCCCAATTCAGCCTCGGCGGATTGCAAATCCGCCGAAACTTAAAATGAAGAAATTACATCTCATAGTGTTATTGTTCCTCGTTTGCCGAGCCTCGGCCCAGCAGGTGGAGCCAGTGCGTTATGAGGTGAGCCGTTGGAGCAAGGAACAAGGCTGCCATTTCCAGACCCTTGGCGAGGGCGAAGGCATCATGGTCTACGAAACAGAGAAGACCGACAAGGACAAACGCCGCCTATGGAGTTTTGCCTGTTTAGACAGTAGCCTTTACGAGACCCGCAGCGACCTCATTCCTTTACCCGACAAAATCAAATACTTTGACTCGGACAGCGATGGTCATCATGCCGTTTTCCTTTTTGTCAACGAGAGCAACAAAAAAGCTGCCGACTCCTTGGATTTCATTGTGGTGAGCTTCAATCGGGCGGAGAAGTCCTACCAGACTTTTTGGAACAAATGGCCTGAGAAGTCGGTGCCGTTGTCGGTGAAAGTGGTTGACGGCACGATGTTGCTGACCCTCAACAACAAAAGCGGCAATGGAAGCCTATATTTTTACGACTTGACCAACCACTCTTGTCGCACCGTGACGCCATCATCGAGCAGTTATGTCTTGTTCCAAACCGAGGCTTTCCCGAAGGAACATTGTTTCGTTGTGGCGGCCAAAGAGTTTGAAAACAAGCGTTTTTCCTCCACTTCGTTTCTGGTCTATTCGACTTCGGGAAGCCTGCAAGGCAGTTACCGATATGAGAACATTCCCAATGCCGCCTTGGGTCGCATGGTGTTCCGTTTCGACGAAAACAGGGACCTCGTTGTCATCGGCACCTTGGAGCGCGAGACAGGAAGAAAAGTCAATCTTGAAGGCATAACGGAAAACTTTGATAAAGAGAGCGTTGGCGTGGTGTGGATGCGCTTTGTTGGCGGAATACCTGACAGCAAGATATATCTGTTCAAGGACATGTCCGAAATCGAAAACGCCCTGACTGCCTCTGACCGTGTACGGTTGCGCGAGGAGAAGCTGAAGATGAGCAAAAACCAAAATATCACTAAAGGCGAGATTGCCTTCCAGTTTTGGACACCTCGGTTGAATGATTTCGGCGACTTGACCGTCTTTTCAGTGGAGGCTTTCATGCCCTATTACCACACGGAAACCCGCATGAATTATGGCTATTACGGCTATTATGGCGGTTATCCATACACCTACACCGTGTTCGACGGCTACGACTTTTTCAGCGAGATTATCCTTGCTTTCGACAGCGAGGGTCACCTGAAATGGCAACAGTCGGTGAAGTTCGACAATGAGTTGACTTTCGACCTTTTCCCCCATGCCTCCGAGGGAATCTGCTATGATGAGCTTGTCGTGGCTTCACCGTATCGTAACAAGTTGCGTTACATCGCTTTCGATGCCTTCGGACAGCCGCTGATGAGCCTGCAAGAAGAGAAATTGGCTCCCATCTATGGTGCTGATTACGTGGAAGATGAATATTTCGCACAGCTGACCAAGTGGTACGACAGCCGTTTCCTGATTTTTGGTTCTCAAATCATTCAAAACGGCAGTCAGCCCAAGCCGAGGCGGTCGGTGTTTTATCTGCAGAAGGTTCAATATGATTGAGTTATGTTGACAAGTTACTTGAAATATCTGATGCAGCGCAAGAGCGAGTACTCGATTCATTCGCCCTTTGTGTATGAGTTTATGCGCAAGGTGTTGAACGACAGTGGTTCCAACCGTGACTACGACACTATCTACCGCATCGCCCGCCTGCTCGACAAACGGAAGCATGTCAACTATAACTTGCGCAGACAGAGTAGGTTGCTCTATCGCATGGTGCGTTATTTCGAGCCCGATTCAGTGGTGTCGTTCGGGCACATGAGTGCTTTGAATGCTACGGCCATGGCTTTGGGTCACATGCAGACCAAGGTCTATTTGGAGCAGTCGGAGGTCTTTTTGGAAACACTCAACTCGATGGGCGTGGTCAATGTGAACCTCATCCAACCCGAAGAATTTGACTCCGAGCATTTCAGGCGGCTCAACACAGGCTTTGTCTTCTTCAGCCGTGACTCCTTTGAGGACGATACATGGGATTATCTCATTGATTGTCTGAACTATAAGACAGCGGACTCGGTGTTTGTATTTGAAGGCATCCACCACAATAGGGCCATGGAAGACGCTTGGGAGGAAATCAAGGCTAACGAGGATGTGTCGGTCACTTTCGACTTGTATTGCGTTGGCATGGTCTTCTTCCGCGAAGGTATTGAGAAACAGGATTTTGTATTAAAATATTAATGCTGAATGCTGAATGCTGAATGCTGAATGTGGAATGCTGAATTTTAAATTTTAAATTTTAAATCTTAAATTTTGAATTTTGAATTTTGAATGAAAAACATCACTTATACCCGAACTGGCGACGAAGGCAAGACCTCATTAATAGGTGGCTTGCGCGTCGCGAAATTTGATGATAGAGTAGAGGCATACGGCACTGTCGATGAGCTGAGTGCCTTCATCGGCGTGTTGTACGACCAAAACGGTGTCACCGCTGAGATGCGGACGGTGTTGGACACTATCCAAAACAAACTGTTCACCATCGAATCACATTTCGCCTTGGACGAGAACTCCGAGGTGAAGAAGATGATTCCTGTGCTGACCACCGAGGATGTAGCTTTTGTGGAGCACGAAATCGACGTGATGAACGAACAGTTACCTGAATTGAGGTACTTTGTCATTCCAGGCGGAAATCTGAAGGCCAGTTATGCCCATGTGTGCCGCACGGTTTGTCGTCGTGCCGAGCGTCATGGTTGGCGTTTGGCTGCGCAACATCCTGTGGATACGCTCGATTTGAAGTACCTGAACCGACTTTCGGATTATTTCTTCGTTTTGGCAAGATTTTTTGGCTTTTTAGAAGAAGTTGACGAAAACAATTGGGAATCAAATAAATAAAATTTTGTTATTTTTACAAAAAAGTCCTTGCCAATTCCAAAAATACTTGTACTTTTGCGCCCTCAAAAAAGAGTTAAACAAAAAACGAAAATACAATGTATTGGACACTAGAATTAGCCTCAAAATTGGAAGACGCTCCGTGGCCAGCCACTCGTGATGAACTGTTGGACTGGGCCTTGCGTACGGGCGCACAGGAAGAAATCATAGAGAACCTTCAGGAAATCGAAGACGAAGGTGAGATATACGAACGCATCGAAGACCTTTGGCCGGATTATCCTACTAAGGACGACTTTTTCTTCCACGAGGATGAGTATTGATTTACTGATAATCAGTTAAATAGAAAAGATTCTCTACATTGTTTGAGAATCTTTTTTATTATTAATCAGTTGTATTTGAAATAGTTTGTTTAGTTTTGCAGGGAGATTGATAGTTTCTTGTTTTAATCATGGATCAGTTTCTTGAAATACCCAAAACACAGGTGATAATGGCTTTCGTGGCCACTTGCATTGAAGCCACGGCAAGACTGTTGGGCACTACCTATAAGGAGGTGTATCAGCGGATGAAGCGGGTCGGTCTTATTGAGAACTATATCATTCCGCACTATGAGACTTTGCATAGCGAGAGCCGAGAAAACATTGCTGCGGGAATGGTGGAATGTCTTAACAAATGGGAGGGGAAAGATGAGTGAAGTAATCGTTTATCATGGTGGTTGTGAAGTTGTCGAACACCCTGTCTGCAAATTTGGTCGCCTGAATTTGGACTTTGGCCAAGGCTTTTATGTCACCGATATGCGCAAGCAAGCGGTGGATTGGGCTATGCAGGTGGCAGACAGGAGAAAAATGACCCCTATACTTAACAGGTATCGTTTGAATCGTGATGCTATTTTGAAAGAGGTACGATGCAAGGTGTTTGTGGCTTATGATAGAGAATGGCTGGAGTTTATTGTGGCAAGCAGGCAAGGGAAGCCAGTCGCTATGGATTACGATTACATTGAAGGTGGTGTGGCCAACGACCGTGTGGTTGATACTGTTAATCTTTATATCGCAGGGCTGATGGATCTTGACACGGCTTTGAAACGCTTGTCAGAGCATCGGCCCAACAATCAGATGTGTTTGCTTAATCAAGCGATAACCGACAAATACCTTGTTTTCGATGGAACAGAATCAATTTGAAGACCCTGTAAAATCTCCTGTAATCCAAGAGATTATCCTCAGCAATCGCATTGGTGCGATTGCCGTGGAGTTGGCCAAGCGTCTGAACATAGAACCCAGCCAGGCCTTACAGCTGTTCTATGAAAGCCAGACTTGTGCAGACCTGCATGACAAATCCACAGGCCTTTACTTATACGGTGACCTCTATGTTGCCGATGAGTTCATGCGCGAGAAAGCGTATGATTGATGATTTTATCTATTAAGGTATTTTTCTATATCAACTTGGTTGACTGGGTATACTTGATTTATTGCAAAATATTTGCTGATTTGATAAATATTGTCGATTTTTGCAACGTAGCTGTACTACGATTACTTTCAAATGTCATCGAATTACTAAAGCAACGAATTGTGTGTTATTTTGATTATAAATGTCTTAATGGTTTAATTCTACCAACAGGTTATGGACAATTCAATTAGTCAGTATTCCATAGGAGAAATCCTTGATGGAAGATACTTTTATATTCCAGCATACCAGAGAGGTTATCGTTGGACAGAAAAGCAAGTTGGCGATCTTCTTCGAGACTTACTGTGTTTTGCTAATGACTTTGCCAATGAAGGTAAAAACAAAAAGCAAGACCAGTTCTACTGCCTTCAGCCCATCATTGCTCGTTCAATTTCGGACAAGGAAAAACTTAAGGCCATTTTTGGCGAGGACTATAATGATTGCATATTGGAACATGGAGTATGGGAAATTATTGATGGTCAGCAACGTTTAACCACAATATATCTTTTATATAAATACCTATTGGATGAAAAAGGTTGGGATGCTGAGAAGCTCAAAGAAGAGGAAGACGGAAAGGAACTATACCATATTTGCTATGCAACGCGTGATGGATCGGCAGCTTTTCTTGAAAGCATGTCAATGATTAACTTAAAGAACACTAACGAAGAGGATTATAAACAAAATGTTGACTTCTTTCACATGGCAAATGCTTTTAAGTATATTGCCGAGTGGATTAGGACTGACGGTAAAGAAATCAACATGCGTTACCAACTTGGAGGCAGTCTTGGTAAAATACGAGATTCTTTTTTTGAATTGTTAAATGGCATGAGCGATACTAAGGGCGGTTCTGTACAAGTGCTTTGGTATGAAATTGCTGAAAGTAAAGAAAAGAATAACATAAAAGAATTCCAAAAGATAAATACGGGGAAAATCAGGTTAACCGATGCGGAACTCATCAAAGGTCTTTTTTTGTTGAAGAAGAACTTCATAACTGGAGACAAATTTATCAAACAATCGGAATTGGCTTTGGAATGGGAATTTATAGAAAACACACTTCATGCTAACAATTTTTGGTACTTTCTTCAAAAGAAGGGTTTTGATATGCCCAATCGTATAGACTTGCTCTTTAGTATTATTTACAAAAAAAACGCACTCAAAGATATACCAGAGGAAGAATGGGACAATAAGCTCAAAGAGATTGATAATCAATTGTCAGACACAAGGCAAAGTGAGATTTTCCGCTTTTATTACAATAGATTTGAAGGGAAAGTTGGTGAAAATCTTCAAAGTGAAGTGGCTAATGCTTGGGGTGAGGTGATGGAACTTTTTCGCATACTTGATGACTGGTTCTGTTCTCCCTCTACCTATAATTATATAGGTTTGCTTAGTCAGTGTGGTGAGGACTTGTGTCGTCTGGTTCTTCACTTCGACTATATGCCGGAACTTTCAAGTCGATTTGATTTTGAGGCATATTTAAAGGAGCGCATTTCATATCATCTTCGTGGAATCAAGATAGACAAAGAGAAGAAAGTGATACTAAACACATATAAAGAGCATAATAATATATACAAGCTGTTGCTTACATTGAATATTCATCTATTAAATGAACAGAATCAAAAACTGGATTCTGATTCGGATGTGTATAAATTCCCATTTGATGTATTGAGCACCCAAAACTGGGATATTGAACATGTAGATTCTTTCCATACAAATGCTCTTAAAAGAGAAAAAGATAAGATTGATTGGATAAATACGGCAAAGGATGATCGTTTGGAGGAATTGACCGTTGAAGAGCAGGAACAGCTAAAACAATACATTGAGGACCGAGCCTATGACCAGGCTATCGATTTGCTAAAGAAAAATGCCCACGAATTTGAGGTTGATGAGGAGAATAAAAATTCCATAGGAAACCTTACCCTTTTAGATGCGGCAACAAATAGGATGTATGGTAATAGTCTGTTTTGCACCAAACGACGCATCATAGTGGAGCGCATCAAACAAGGAATTTTTGTCCCGATAGCTACTCAGTACATTTTTGCTAAATTCTTTGACCAAAAAGGGACTAATCGTTCACTTTGGACAAAAGAGGACATGCACGCTTATCATAAGTATGTCTATAGCGTTATTATCAATTACATTAAAAATGAGGAGGATGAGTGATGAATGAAAGGTTTACTTTTATAGATATTTATAAGAAAAAGCTTGACTTAAACAAAGATGCTAAAGTAGTAATAAGTCAAGTGGTTATCCCTAAAATTCAACGTCCTTATGCACAAGGACGACAAGATGGGGTTTGTACTTATGTGCGCAACACTCTGCTAAACGAAATGTTTGCAAATTTCAAAACAGATGAAATTTTCGATTTTAATTTCATTTATGGAATTATACGTCCATCAAATGATGAATTTGTAATGGAATTGTTGGATGGCCAACAGCGTATGACCACATTGTACTTATTATATTGGTATATAGCAAATCGGGAACTAAATGAAACTGATGAGGCAGATAAAGAAGTTCGTGATGCATTAAATCGCTTCGTTTATGAAACAAGATCCACTGCAACGGTTTTTTGCCACAAATTAGCTTCATATAGAATTGGTTTGTCAAATCAAATTCCATCAAAGGTCATTAGACAGGCAAAATGGTATTTTAAATCGTTTGACAGAGATAGTACTATTACCGCTATGCTAACCATGCTGGATGCTATACATGAGCGATATAATAACCAAGAAAATAACCACCTCTTTTCAAAACTCGGGAAAATTCAGTTCTATGTAAAGTCATTAGGTTTTTTCAATCTTTCTGAAGAGTTGTATATCAAGATGAATGCTCGAGGTTTACAACTAAGTCCTTTTGAAAACTTCAAGGCGGACTTAACCAATTTTATCGGAGAAAAAGATTATTTGCCTTTTAGGGAGCTTGTTCCACTTTATAAGAAAGATAGTGATGAACAAGTAGAGTTTAATTTCAATTTCTCTGTAAAGTTAGATGCCAAATGGGTAGATATATTCTGGAAGAAAGGACAAGAAAACTTCGATGCGTCATATATGAGTTTCTTCTCTCGCTTTTTTGCATGTAAATACATTATCTCTACAAAGGATATTGTTAATGATAGGGATATGCGTCAAGATACAATACTTAAGAAATTGTACACTGAAGCAGAAGATCGCACAGAAGTTAATGAATATCTTGGCTTTCAAGAATTTGAACATATTTTAAACGACCATCCAGAGTATATATTGACACTTGACAAAGTTTTAGATGTTTTCTATGAATACGACTATAAAGATGCAGAAAAAACACTTTATAAGTTGATGGTTCCAGCATGGGAAAAACAGTCTTTGGATGAGGGCGATGATTTTTATTGTAACATCAATTCAAAAATGACTCATACCAAATTGATAGTTTTTGGTGCAGTCGTTGAATACATTGATGCTTTTGACTCGTTTGACGTAGAAACATTCAAACAATGGATTCGCATTGTTTGGAATGTTGTCGAAAACACGAACATTGACAGTCTCACACCTGTTTCATCATTGATTAGGAAATTCTCAGTAGTTATTCATAGTATCGCGAAAAGGATGTCGGACGGAGAAACTTTCTATCAAGCCCTATCTCAATGGAAAGAAGACAATACTGACGAAAGAGAAAATAGAGCGTTACGCGAAGAAATATTAAAAGCATCGTGTATAGCTGATAATAAAGAATGGTTAAATGTACTTGTTAAAGCAGAACAACACTCATTCTTTAGAGGTATGGTGATGTTCTTTTATAAAGATGGGATGTCTTTGACGGATTACCAACATAGTTTGAGCCTTGCCAAAAATATGTTTGATGAGTCGGGAATATCCCTGTTATACCGTCAAAAACATCTGTTGATTCGGGCTATTGTAAGTCAATTTGTGACATGGGAAGACCTGGGACATCGTTTTATAACAGAAAGGGCTGAGACAAATAAGTATTTGAAGAATATATTAGCCTCAAACAATGCTGTCAGGCAAATGCTTTCGGATGTTCTTGAAGGGGAAAATGATGCAGAAGTTAAAGAAAGACTTTCTGAATATATCAAAAACGCTGGTGAGTTTACTCCATGGTATGGGGCTACGAAAATAGATGAAGAGTATTGCGATATGGCTGTTAACAGACTTCGCAATGATATTAAACTCTATGATTGGGTAGCGGCAGAAGAATCTAGTGGAAAATCCGTGCTTAGAGTTTATTGGTATGAAGGTCATATCATGTTTGCAGTACCAAGAAAGCAATATGCTAAAGTTGCACTTGATACAGAAAGGGCAAAGATAGCTAATAGTATTGCGTCCAAATATAACTTTGAGTATTATGATCCCAATCAGCTCGATATGTATCAAAAATATGGAGATAGCTTTGGTAATGAAATATGGCTTAAGCAAGTGCGAAAGCAATGTACACTATGGGTTGGATTCTGTCAACATCACGAACTTAGGATTTGGTTTGAATGTAAGACGAAGAAATATGCCAGAGAACTATTTGAATTACTGGGAAGTCGTAGTTATAATAATAATGATGATAATTGCTGGCTCCAGATGCCGACTTTGTATCATTTTAAGACAAAGAAGACAATTAAGGTGTTGTCAGCAAAATTAGAAGAAATTTTTGAAGTCATTCCAGAGTAAAACTAGCAAGATTATTAATGAGGTTGAGTGTTGATAAATTGGTAATTATAGAGAAAAAAACTCAAACGAATTTAAGAGTCTTTTTATGTGTAATATCATAAAAGGTTTTTGCAACAAATTATAACAGTGTATTTAGTAAAAATCAGAAAATAAAAAAGTTATGGTAAAGCATATCATTCTATGGACATTGAATCCGGAGCTGTCGGAGGAAGAAAAGGCAACCGTAAAGGCTGGGATTAAGGAAGGACTGGAAGGTCTGGTTGGCAAGGTGCCGGGACTGATTGATGTGAAGGTGCACATCAGCGGGCGACTGGCCTCGTCGACTGCCGACTTGATGTTAGACTGCACATTGGAGAGCGAGGAAGCATTGAAAGGCTATGCCAAGCATCCTGAGCATTTGGCAGTGGCCAATACGAAGGTCCGACCTTATACCGCTCAGCGGGTATGTCTGGATTTTGAAGTGGCAACAGCCGTATCTGAAAAAGGAGTATGAGCCTGAAGTTGTAAAAGAGTTGGCAGAAGGCATTTCCAAGCCGCTTTACGGCAAGAGAACACACGACTACATTGAATGGAATAAATATTAGATTAAGAACCGCTATCCTTATCACTCGAGGCCTCTTCCTGACGGATGCCAAACGTTCGCCATGGGGGCGTGTGTGGCAACTGTTCTCACGGTTTACCTGGGAACTGCCGCAGACGCTTGTAGGCTGGCTTTATACCCTGATGCGGGCATTTGCTGGCCAGGTCGACCAGGTAGATACTTTGGGAGGAATCACCTTTGCCACGAAGAAAGGATGGTCCTACGGCATGGGCGTTTCGTTAGGTACCTTTGTCGACCTTTGGGCAGGCAGTTGGATGCATGGAGAAGGAGAGGCATATATCCTTGGCAATCAAATCTGTATGCATGAGTTTGGGCATACTAAAGATAGTCAGCTTTTTGGTTGGGCTTATTTGCTCGTCATCGGACTGCCTAGTCTATTCAGTGCCTTCGGCAAAGGCAATCACAATGTCTTTTGGACGGAACTCAGGGCTAATGTTCATGCCAAAAACTACTTCGGCAAGCATTACGGCATCGCATGGAATGAGGCTGGCTATCCTACCGAGAACTTGGCTTGACGGTCCTACTAAGTTTAAATCACCTTTTCATTCACTACCCGCCATTCGCCTGGCTTTAAGTCGCCCAGCGAAATGTTTCCAATCTGTACCCGAATAAGACGAAGCGTTGGAAATCCGACAGCGGCAGTGCTATGGCGCACTTGTCGATTCTTGCCTTCGATGAGGGTGAGGCGGACCCAACTGGTTGGGATGTTGGCACGGTAGCGGATGGGCGGCACACGCTCCCAAAGGTTCTCAGGAGGCTCAACGATTGCTGCCTGACAGGGCTTGGTGCGGTAACCTTTGATAGTTACACCTCTTTTCAGCTGGTTGACGGCCTCTTGCGTGATTTGTCCGTCCACTTGGGCAAGATAGGTGCGCGGATGCTCGAATTTCGGGTCCAACAGTTTCTTGATGAGCTTGCCATCGTCGGTGAGGAGCAAGGCTCCCTCGCTGTCGTGATCGAGGCGACCTGCGGCATACACATTAGGAGGAAAACCGAACTCGTCGAGGGCCCGATGTCCGGCCTCGGGAGTGAACTGGCTGAGTACGCCAAAAGGCTTGTTGAAAAGTATCACCATGCCGCAAAAATACATTTTATTTCCTTTTAATGTACTTTAATTGATAAAATCCCTATCTTTGCAAGTTCAAACCTTATTCGACAGGCTCAATAACCATGCGAAAAGTAGTAACTCTTTCGGATCTTAAGAAAGCCCTCGGCTTAAAAGGCTTTTTTGGCACTTGTGCCGCAGGATTGGCATACGGATACCTTCGTTTGGGCAAAATCAACCGTTTGTTTGACGGAGCCGCTGATTATCAAGGCCGTGAGTTTGCCGACCATCTGTTGGAAAACATGAACATCACGATTGATGTCAGTTCTGAGCAGTTGGAGAACATTCCCAAGGAAGGCGGTTTTGTTGTGGTCAGCAACCATCCTTTCGGCGGAATCGAGGGCGTGATGCTGTTGAGCGCCATCGCCAAGGTGCGTCCTGACTTCAAGTTGATGGCCAATTTCATTTTGGCGCATATCCCGAACCTCAAGGAATGTTTCTTCTCGGTGAATCCTTTCGAGAAAAATCCTGAATGGAAGAGTAGTGTGGGCGGCATCAAAGGTGCCATTCAACATATCGCGGAAGGCAATGGTTTGGGCGTGTTCCCTGCTGGCGAAGTGTCTCGTTATCATGGACATAACTATCCTGAAGACCTGCCTTGGAGCACTTCCATAGCACGTATCATCAAGAACGCAAAAGTGCCAGTGATTCCTGTGTTTTGGGAGGGTCGCAATTCAAAGTGGTTCTATGCGGTCGATAAAATCCATCCCATGTTGGGCACGGCGCGGTTGACCAAGGAACTGATTAACAAGCACGATACTTCTTTCAACCTGCAAATCGGCAAGCCGATTCTGCCGGCAGAGGTGGCTACTTACGAGAATCCCAAGGAATTGGCGGCTTATCTGCGTAGTCGTTCCTACGCCCTTGAAGCCAATATTCCGACGAAAGCCGTTGCGAAAACAAATGTGAAACAGGCTGAGATTGATGCGCCTACGGATTTGTCGCTCATGTTGGCTGAGTTGGAGGCCATTCGTGAGAAGTCATTCTTGTATTCGACCGCCAACTATGATTGCTATTTAGCTGATTGTAAGGATATTCCTAATCTGATGCATGAGATTGCGCGTCTGCGTGAGGAAACTTTCCGCGCCATCGGCGAAGGCACTGGAAAGAGCCTCGACCAGGATGAATTTGACGGTTATTTCAAGCAGATGTTTCTTTGGGATACGGTCAAATGGAAGATTGCAGGTTGCTATCGTCTCGGAATTGGCAGTGAAATTATTCCCAAATTCGGTATTAAAGGCTTCTATGTCAGTACTTTGGTGAATATCGATGAAGCGTTTTCGGATAAGTTGAGCCATACGATAGAATTGGGCCGCTCTTTCGTCGCTCTTGAATACCAAAAGGAAGTGTTGCCGATGATGCTTTTGTTGCGTGGCCTATCGGATGTGGTGGTGCGTTATCCTGAAATCAACCATTTCATTGGGCCTGTGAGCATTAGCGCGTGGTATCCGAAGTTCTACCTCAGTTTGATTGCACGCTTTGTGTCTGAAAAACATGCCGTTGAGGATGAACTGAAGGGCAAAGTCACGCCCAAGACGCCTTTTGTCCCTGACTTCCTCAAGGTGGATTCCGATGCGCTGTTGAAGTACAACATGAATGGTGTGGACAAGTTCGACAAGTTCCTGTTCCGGCTCAGCAATGGCGAATACCGCTTGCCTACTTTGTATAAGAAGTATCTGAAACTGAACGCCAAATTCCTCTGTTTCAACGTCGACCCTGATTTCAACGACACGCTTGACAGCCTACTTTTCCTCACCTTCACCGACTTCCCCGAGGACGAGGTGATGCCGCTCTTCCGCGACAGTAGCGACGAGGAGAAGGAAATTGTTCGGAAACGTTTCGGATATATTTGATTTTCACGTAGAAGCATATTTTTTTTCACGCAGAATACGCAGAATTTTTTGGATGCAAACTTAGCGCCGCATCGCGATTCACATAATTCAGCGATTTCTGTGTGCAATAATAATCGCGTGCAATATTAATAAGGTATCATTCTCCTGATTCCTCTTCAATAGTCTGCGCGAAGAAACTAAAATTCACTTTGCCATAATGCCGCTGTTCCATGAAATGCGGATGCTCCTCAAAGTTTTGGTATTTGTCGTGTTCCAAAACGAACATGCCGTTTTCCTTCAACAGGTTGTTGTCGAAGATGAGTTGAACCAATTCGTCGTATTGTTGGCAATCGTAAGGAGGGTCGGCAAAGATGAGGTCATATTTCATCTTGTGGGTGCTAAGGAAGCGGAAGACATCAGAACGGACGACGAGCAATTCCTTCATGTTGAGCTTGTTGGCCGTTTCCCTGATGAATTTCACACAACCAAAGTCGTGGTCAACGGAAACCACCTTGGGGCAACCTCTTGAAACCAACTCGTAAGAAATGTTGCCTGTGCCGGCAAAGAGATCCAGCACTTCTATTTCCTCAAAGTCATAGTAGTTTTCAATGATGTTGAACAGACTCTCCTTGGCCATGTCAGTGGTGGGGCGCACAGGCAGGTTGGTGGGAGCCGTGATTTGCCGCCGTTGGTATCTTCCTCTGATGATTCTCATCTTAACGCTTGATAATGAATGAAATAATATGGGTCTTCCGCAAAGTGAATGTCACGCACGTAATGCTTGCAAAGTTCAGTGATTTCGGATGAGGGGAGAATAAGCCCCGAGAAAGAGACGGGTGTGTCTTGTCCCGAAAGGCCATTTTGCTCCATTGCAAACAGCAGAAAATAGGTAAAGTCTTCCTTGGTGTTGAACTTGAAGTTGTTGAAGAATTGCAGCTTCCCATCTTTTTTGATGACCATGTCGAAATCAGCATTCCTGACATTGACGAACACACCTTGGTCTTCAGTTTTTTCCATCACGCTATTGATGAAAACGCTACTTGAATGGATGATCTTAGCTTGTTCCCATTTGGTCAAAATTCTGTCTTTCAGGTCTTTTGAACAAGTAAAGACATTATAGCAACCAGCAGCGTCCAATTGGTCAGCTTGAACGGTTTGGAGGTTGGAGCGTTGAAACGCAAAGTCGAGGTATTGGTTTTGGTCGTCTTCGTTGAAAAGCGGGATGGGAACTAAGGTGTTGAAGCGGTTGTCGACGATGCAGGTAACAGAGTGAAAAGCCTTGTCGTTCAGCCCTTTCGACTCTAACGCCCTTTCCAAGGTACGGAAAAGGCTGTTGCTGTCGGCCAGCTGGTCGGACTGGTAGCTTTCCTGTGCGATGAGGCGATGGCTTTCGGTGTCGAGAAGGGCATAAGAAAGACCACCCAATGTGAATTGGATGGTCAGTCTGTATTGCGATGACTTCCCGGCATCAAATTCCTCGTCAAACTTGGAGATATTTGGAGTCAGTGATACCGACATTCATGCAGTGATTAGAGTTTCTCCCAGTTACCGTCGGTGGTGGCTTCTTCCATGGAGCCGACTTTCAGACCGGCGTAGCGGTTGATGCTTTCTTTTTCGGCCTTGGCGTTATCGCGGCGTTGGTTCCATTCCTTTTCGCTGAAATCGGCACTTGGAGTGGCCAAATAGACCTCGTAAGGCGTGCGGGCTTCAAAGACAGGAATGTCGATACCGTTACGCTTAATCGTGCCAGCTTCAAGCTCAAACTTCTGTTGAGGTTCGCTGAAAGGAACGAAGCGCATGTCGTTGATGTTGAAATTGTCACGACCACTCCTGAGGGAGTCCATCACCTTCACGTAACCGATGGTATCGTTGATGGTGCGGGTAAAGGTGGTGTCGGTCGGGTCGGGAACGATTTTCACAATCGGGATTTCTGCGGTTTGGCAGAAAGCAATCAGAGTATCGAAACTGTTCGTGTAGTGGCTGGTGGCGTTTTTGTAAAGCACCTCGGCATTGCGGATGTCGATGAGGCGTTCAACGACTTTGGTCTCACGGGCTTTCTGTTCCTTGGTGAACTTGATGGGAGCCTGGATGCTCTTGACGACTTGCATTGCTAAGACCACGATGATGGCAAACAGTACGATGTTGATGACGATGGATAATCCTTTTTTCATTGTAGTATGATTTTCTAATTTTACTCTTTCTGATTGGCGGCAAAGTTAGGATTTTTTCCTTTATGTAAGACAAAAAAAATCGTTTGAAATTAAAAATGGATTTTATGGAAATTTAAGTATTTGTCGTCCAGATATTTGCGGATTTTATCGGCGAGGATAATGAAGACTTGAAGCTCGTTTTTCTCTAACCAAAGGGTCGCATCATCGTCTCGGTTGACGGCTTTTGCGAAGGCCAGATTGACCTCAAAGTGGTTTTTGATGAGCCATTCCTCGGCTTTTTCCTCTTTGTCAATGGCACTGTCGATGGCGGCGAGATGAGGGAATCCATGCTCCATGAGCCAGTCCTTGGCCTTGGTGTCGCCTTGAATGGTTTGGCTTAATGCGCCTAACTCAGGGTAACCATTGCGCATCAGCCACTCGAAGAACTCGTCGCCTTCAGGCTCAAAGGTGCAGCCGAAAGCCATCAGGATTTTTATGGGGTAGTGGGTCATTTTTATTCCTTGACCAGTTTTGAGGCCAAAATCTTGTCGATGATTACTTTATCTCTGTAGGTATGAAAAAAGATACTCCATTTCTTGTTATGGGTCACAAGTACTTTTTCTCTTTTGCTTTTGCTGTATTTCTTTGCTATTTTCCATTCGGTAACCTTTATGCTGTCGGCGAGAAAGGTCAAAGAGAGTATTTCCGCATAAAGTTCAGCCGCGTAACGTTCGGCGTGTTCTCGGCTGTTTTTTTCGACAATGAAATCCTTGATTTGGTCAATGTCTTTTTTTACTACATTACGAATCTGGATTTCATACCTTTTCATAATGCTCCCTTATTTTCTCATTCAATAGGTCTTGAAATTCCTCAAATGAGAAGCATCCTTTTAATGTCTTCGGATAAGCTTTTTTCTTTTGGCGAAAAGAAGTGGCTGTGTTGGCTTGACTTATAGTTGTCGTTGTGGTTTGCATACGATTACAAGATTTTGATTTGCAAAAGTAGAACTTTTTTGGTTGCTTGCCAAGATTTCTTGCTTTTTTTCTTACCTTTGCGCAAACATTCAAAAGCAGATGAAAACCAAACAAGAAATAGTAGAGAACTGGTTGCCGCGCTATACGGGATTGCCGTTGGAGAAGTTCGGGAAGTACATTCTGCTGACCAACTTCCAGAATTATGTCGACCGCTTTGCCGAATGGCAGGGCATAGAAGTCGTGGGGCGCAATCATTCTATGCCCTGTGCCACTGACGGCGAAATCACCATTATTAATTTTAGTATGGGTAGTGCCAATGCAGCCACCATTATGGATTTGTTGAGTGCTGTAAAGCCCAAAGCCGTCTTGTTTCTCGGCAAATGCGGTGGCGTGAAGCGAAAGAACAAAGTCGGCGACCTTATCCTGCCTATCGCAGCTATCCGTGGCGAAGGTACCTCGAACGACTATTTTCCGCCAGAAGTGCCTGCACTACCAGCCTTTAGCCTCGAAAAAGCCATCTCCACCACCATTCGTGACTATGGCCGCGACTATTGGACAGGGACGGTCTACACCACCAACCGCCGCGTGTGGGAGCACGACGAGGAGTTCAAAGAATACCTTCGCAGAACGCGCTGTATGGCTGTTGATATGGAAACGGCGACCATCTTCTCCGTCGGTTTCTACAACGAGATTCCTACGGGCGCATTGTTGCTCGTGTCCGACAACCCCATGGTACCTGAGGGGGTCAAGACGGAAGAGAGCGACAAAAAAGTGAGTCAGAGCTATGTTGGTGAGCACCTGCGCATCGGCATCGACTCGCTGCGACAACTTATCAATAACGGCATCACTGTCAAACACTTAAAGTTCTGATGACTTACGAACAGATACTTTCCGAAATCCACAAGAAGAACTTCTCGCCCATCTATTTCCTGACGGGCGATGAGCCGTATTTCATTGACATGATTTCGGACACCATCGAGAACGAAGCTCTTGATGAAGCCGATCGCGCCTTCAACCAGATTGTGCTCTATGGTCGCGATGTGGATGTGGAGACCATCGCCAACCACGCCCGCAGTTTCCCGATGATGGGCGAGCGTATGGTGGTTATCGTCAAGGAGGCGCAGGATGTGAAGGACTTGGAGAAGTTTGAGGCTTATCTTGACACGATTCCTGAGACTACGCTCCTCGTTTTCGCCTATAAATACAAGAAGTTTGACAAGCGCAAGACCTTGGCCAAGAAGATTGACAAGAAAGGCGTTTGGTTTGAGTCGAAGAAGCTGTACGACAGCAACATCCCGAGCTGGATCCAGAACTACCTGAAAGGTGAAGGCTATTCCATCACGCCCAAGGCCACGCAAATGTTGGCCGATTTCCTCGGCACCGACCTCCACAAAATCGCCAACGAACTGAAGAAACTGACCATCGCCTTGCCCAAAAATAAGAGTATCGATGACGCGGACGTGGAACGCAACATCGGCATCTCCAAGGACTTCAATGTCTTCGAGTTGCAGAACGCCATCGGCACGCGCGACGTGTTGAAAGCCAACCGCATCGTGAATTATTTCGGCGACAACGGTAAGGACAATCCACTGTTGGTCACGGCAATAACGCTTTTTGGCTATTTCTCGAAGATTCTCAAGTTGCATCTGGCTACCGACAAGTCACAAGGGGCTTTGGCGAGTCTCTTGGGTGTCAATCCTTATTTTGTAAAGGATTACCAAACGGCAGCCCACAATTATTCACCACAAATTTGCATCCGCAACATCTCCATACTGCGCGAATTTGACATGAAATCGAAAGGTTACGAAAGCGGTGAGGTGAGCGAGAAGGATTTGTATAGAGAAATGATTTTCAAACTAATGCATTAATCTAAGGGTCCCTGAGCCTGTCGAAGGGCCCCGTAACTTTGATAATTATGCGCATTGTAGCACAAAGAGTTACTCACGCGTCCGTTACCATTGATGGCAAGGTAAAGTCGGAAATCGGCTTGGGAATGTTGATTTTGCTTGGCATCGAGGAAGCCGACACGCAAGAGGATGTGGATTGGCTTTGCCAAAAACTCACGAAACTCCGTATTTTCGGTGACGAAAACGATTCCATGAATTTGGACATCAACCAAGTAGAAGGTTCTTTCCTCGTGGTGAGTCAGTTCACCCTTCACGCTTTGACCAAAAAAGGCAACCGTCCAAGTTTCATTCGTGCCGCTCGCCCCGAAGTAGCTATTCCACTGTATGAACTGTTCCTGAAACGTCTCGCCGAAATCTCAGGTCGGCCAGTGCAAAGCGGCGAATTTGGCGCTATGATGGCCGTGGAGTTGCTCAATGATGGGCCTGTAACGATAATAATGGACTCAAAAAAGCGAGAATAATCGCTATTTTTTTGTTAAATTTCAAAAGTATCTAACTGATAAACAATTAGATAAAATAAAATATAACTATCTATTTTGTATATTACAAAAAAGATAGTATTTTTGCATCGAAAACAGATAGTGAAAGGAGTGATTATGGAAAACCCGTTTGCACTTGTGCCATACGTATCGAAAGAACTTTTTTGCGACCGAGAGCAAGAGACCAAAACCGTTTTGGAATACCTTCTCAATGGATCCAATGTGACCTTGATTTCACCGCGCCGTTATGGAAAAACGGGATTGATTTACCGTGTGTTTGACGAGGTAAAACAGCGAAATATCGATGTAAACACTTGCTATGTGGATATTTACGCTACTGAAAAGTTGGAGGATTTTATCAAGACTTTTTCTGAGGCTGTTATTGCCACTTTGGACAAGAAAAGGGGAGCTAAGGCTTTTCTTCAGTTCTTGGGAGGTCTACGCCCGATGTTGAGTTACAACCCGGTAACTGGCAATCCCGAACTGACGATGACGTTCTTTTCCGACTATGAGAAACACCATACTCTTGCGTCCATTTTTGAGTTTCTTGAGAAATTGGACAAAAAGACCATCGTGGCCATTGATGAGTTCCAGCAGGTGAGAAAATATGACAACAATATGGAAGCTTTGTTGCGCTCATACATCCAGCCGTTGCGAAATGTACAATTCATCTTTTGTGGCAGCAAGAAACATCTTATGGCTGAGATGTTTACAGATGCCAGAAGCCCATTTTACGAAAGCACACGCTGCCTCTATCTTGAAAAAATTGACAGGGAAGTCTATGCCGACTTCATTGTCAGGATGTTTGGGAAAGGGAAGAAAAGTATCTCCACTGAGGCGATAAATTTCATTCTTGATTGGACAAAGACACACACTTTTTACACGCAATCGCTTTGCAACCATGTGTTTCTGAAAAGTGGTAAAACCATTAAACTACAGAATGTTTTGCTTTCGGCTCAACAGATACTTTATGAGAATGAGCAAACTTTTCTTCAATGGCGCGACCTGCTGACTCCGCTCCAATGGAATTATCTGAAAGCCGTGGCCAAGGAGCAATCGGTTGACAAGCCGTTTGCGTCTGGGTTCATCCAAAAATACAACATAGGTACTTCAGCCAATTCAAATAGGATGTTGGAAGCTTTGCTTGACAAAGAACTTATTTTGGCTACATCCACCGAAGCTGGCGTTTCGTATAGCGTTTACAATGTGTTTCTCTCGCGATGGCTGGAGGGACAGTGATGGGTTTATTCCACCACAATCTTTCGCGTTTCGTCACCTATCTTCACAAAATACAATCCCTGCGGCAGTTCCACCTTATCCTTCCCTTTGATTTCCTTGATCATAATGGTTTGCCCGAGGGCATTGGTGACGGTCATGATGCCTGTGCCTTCAATGATTATGCAGCCTTTGGCAGGATTGGGATAAATCTTGAACGTACTCCTATGGTTTTCACAAAGTTGGTCGTATGGCATCGTGCAAAATACCGCTTCAGGACTCACAGATGAGGCATAATGTGTCCTTGTCTCCATCTTGCGTTGCGTGAAAGTATAGGAAGTGCTTGGAGTCAAACCTTCAAATACAGGTGAATCTTGCCATTCGCCACCGTTAATGTTGTATTCGCCATCTTCCAAAGCGACAAGAGTGATGCTCGAATCTGTGTTGCTTTCCATTTGCGGGGCTTCGGGCATGGTTTGTTCCGCTTTTTTGATGGGTCCAACGTAAGGAGAAACTATTGAACCAAAGCAGTTTTCGGCAGTGACTTGGACGCAGATGCTCTCGTCAATATCGTCTTCGGTCAAAGTGTAGGTTGAAGAAAGGGCTCCCTCAATAGCTGTTGTGTCTCTTCGCCATTGGTAAGTTAATTCGCCCAAATCGGGAATGGAAGGCATTGAACCTAAATCCGTTATGGCTGTCAAAGTTTGTCCGAAAATAGGTTCTCCTTCAATCTTGACTTCGCCAATTAGAGTAGGTGTAACCACGCCGTTTAAAGCATTTTCTATCGCACCGTAGGCGTTCAATCTTCTTCCCGAGGCCACCAAACCATCGAGAGAAGGCAAATGGTCTGCACCGTCAAAGAGAGATTGTCTCATTGAGAGGCAGAAATTGGCGGGGTCGCTTTTGCAAGCCTGCATCATTTCCTCGGGCAGGGCGGCGTACATCAGCGCAATGGTTCCAGAGACTTGCGGTGTGGCCATCGAGGTTCCAGTTAAGTTACCGTAGCTGTTGTTTGGTGTTGTGGAATAGATGCTTGTACCGGGCGCGCCAATATCAATGTTGTTGATGCCATAACCTGCACTTCCGTACTTCACGTCAGCCGAGGTGGTGTTAGTGATACCAATCAAATAATCTCCAGGGCAGGCTGATGGAACATCACCTACTTCGTCGACATTCACATTCATGTTGGGGCCGGCACCGCAACTCAATATGCCGACATTGCCCATTTCGTCGTACATCGAACACCAAATGGGATAATCGTCAGGATTGCCGTAATCTACGCCAAAGGACGAATTGGTGGCCACAATGAAAGCCCCTTCCTCGCCATTGGTTTCATTATATCGCGCCCGCATTTCCAAAGCGTATGAATAGGCCTCCACAACGATGGACTCGTTACCTGAACTGCCGCAAATGGGCATAATTCGTACATCCCAATTTACGCCGCAAACACCTTTTCCATTATTTCCGACTGCCCCAATGATGCCCGAGACATGGGTGCCGTGCTGGTTACTGCCTACATAGCCATTGTGGTTGTAGGCATTCCAACCGTGAAAGTCATCAATATAGCCGTTGCCATCGTCATCGATGCCGTTGTTGGGAATTTCATGAGAGTTTTCCCAGCAATTCAGGTCTTCATGGGTCCAATCGGTGCCTCCGTCGATAACGGCCACTACGATGGTATCTCCCATTGCCGTGACACCTCCAGTGGTGAACTCCTCCCATGCTTGTGGCAGGCTCATAATGGTCGGAGCCCATTGCATGCTGTAATATGAGTCGTCTGGAACCGCTTCGCGCACTGTGATGTTGGTGTGGTTGTTCTGAATGACCCGAACATCGCTATTTCTTGTTAGGCGATGCATTTTTTCGGTTCTCGATTCTTTGCTGTCAGTGATTTCGAAAAGCCAGATATTCAGCCTCTTGGACAATTGCCTTTTCGGCACAATTCCGACATTGGCAGCAAAGGTCAAGGCATCCACATCTTGTTCCAACCAAATGATGAATTCGTTTTCCACGTATGTGGTTGATTCTTGGCCTTCTTGCGGTTCCTGCGCGTATGAAAACATGGACAAAACCATTATGGTCAAGATGAATAAAGGTTTAATGCTTGATTTCATGGGATGTTATTTTTTTATGTTTTGGACGGCAAATATAAACATTTTCAGTTTAATCCGCACTTTTCAAAATGATTTCAAAAGAATTGCCTATTTTTGCATCCTCATAAATTTTTGAATCTTAAATCTTTAAATTTTGAATCTTTGAATTTGGAATCATGGACGGCAAAAGATTAGAAAAAGTAAACAGACTGATACAAAAGGAATTAGGCGATATATTCCAAAAGGAACTGAAACCAAAAGTTCCGATGCTGATGATTACCGTGACGCATGTTAATGTGACTTCCGACCTTTCCTACGCTCGCGTTTATTTGAGTGTCTTCGGCGTTGAGGACAAAAAGAAGGTCGTGGAGGAGGTGAACGAAAACGCCCGCGCCATCCGTGGCTTACTCGGCAACCGTATTCGTCATCAGATGCGCGTGGTGCCTGAACTGCGTTTCTTCGAGGACGACTCGTTGGATTATATCGAGAACATTAACAACCTGTTGCATCCCGACAAGTGAGACTACCGCTGTTCATAGCAAACCGTTACCTGTTGGCTAAAAAGAGCCACAACCTTATTAATATCATCACATGGATTTCCATTTTGGGTATTAGTGTGGGCTCGTTTGCACTCATTGTGGTGTTGTCGGCTTTCAACGGATTGGAGAAGGTGATTTCCTCAATGAACAACCGCCTCACGCCCGATCTACAAATCGCGTCAGTGAAAGGCAAAACCATCAACTTGACGACTTTTCCTTTGGGGCAACTTAAAGACATCCAAGGCATTGATTATGTGATTCCCACGATTACTGAAGATGCACTTTTCCGAGCCAACGACAAACAGCATATCGGCCAAGTGAAAGGCGTCGGCTTGGAATACCAAAACCTGAAGCGGTTGAATGAAATCATATATGGGAATGACAGATTGCAACTCTCTGACGGTGAACATGATTTCGCGGTTCCAGGTGCGGGAGTGGCGTGGTATCTCGGTATCAATGCTTACAACCCATACGCAATGGTGCGCGTCTATGTGCCCAAACGCGGCAATGCCTCATTGATGAGCCTCGAAAATAGTTTCAATTCCGATGTGCTGAATGTGCGTTGTGTGTTCTCCACTGAGCAGGAACAGGACGAAAAATTGGTGCTCGTGCCTTTCAATTGGCTCTCCGAACTCCTTGAATATGAGAATAAAGCCACCAATGTAGAACTTTTCACTACTCCGAATGCTGATATAAATAAGGTGAAAAAATCGGTCACGACCATAATAGGGGAGGACTTCACCGTGAAAAATCAACAAGAGCAACAAGAAACCCTTTACAAAATCATGCGCTCCGAAAAATGGGCGGTCTATGTCATTCTCACTTTCATCCTGATTTTGGCCACCTTCAATGTAGTCGGATCGCTCTCCATGCTGATGATTGACAAGCGTAAGGACACGGAAATTCTAAAGGCCATTGGCGCAGACAACCGATTGATACAAAAGATTTTCATGAATGAAGGTCTGCTGATTTCCGTAGCTGGCGGTATCATTGGCCTTTTACTTGGCATCATTTTAGTGCTTTTGCAGCAACAGTTCGGTTTCGTGAAATTCGGCACAGGTGGCAACTATGTCGTGGATGCATATCCAGTGCTATTGAAACTCAAGGATGTATTGCTGATTTTCGCCACGATTTTGGTGGTGGGCTGCACTTCGGCTTTCCTCACTGTGCGCCACGCGATACGGAAAGAGGTCAAAATATAGTGATTTTGTTTGCCTAAAGCAATACATTCCCTTTACTTAAATTGTAAAACGAATTATATATTCGTCTGATTCTCAATCAGTCAAAACTCTGCTTTGGAAAAATGTTTGTAAAAAGCGAAATGTGGGCTGTAAATTTGCCAACGGCCTTTTTCCATGCGCTACCTTTGCACCAAAATTCGATTTTATGCAACGAGCAAACACATTATTCCGTAATTTTGTCCCTATGAAAATAAGCCATTTGATTTTTGGTAGTCTGTTGCTGGTCTTGACCGCCTGCAACCCATCCCAGCGCGAGGCGAAGCAGTTGCTCCGCCAAGCCGAATCTGTTTTGGAAACCTATCCTGAAAGTGCCTTGCATCTCATTGATAGTGCAATGCATAAAGAAGTTTATTTCACCGAAGCGCAACGCATGGAAATGGCCTTGTTGCAAGGCCGCGCCATCTATGGTGACGACCGCGATGCCACTGACCCAACCAAATCGAATGGTAACATCTTGTTTGATAAGGTGATGAACCATACCTACACCTCACCAGACCTTGACCGTGCCCCTGTTTATTTCGCCAAAAAAGGACAACTCCAAAAGGCTGCCTTGGCCGCACTTTACAAGGGTTACGACTTGCAGTCGATTTATGCCGATGGTTTGGCTTTGCAATCTTTCAAAGAAGCCACAGATTATGCGCTTCGGGCGGGCGATAGCCTCACCGTTGCCCGTGCCTTTTTCCAGATGGGAAGGCATTTGCATTGGATGGACAGATATGGAGAAGCCGCAGCCGCCTTGGATTCCGCCGACCGTTATTTTGGCAACCGTTTATATGAGAGGGCCTTCGTGCAGAACATGATGGGCGTAAACCAATGTTTTTTGGAGGAGTTCACCGATGCTGCAATCCATTTGGCCAATTGTCTTGAATTTG
>JAEEGG010003796.1_pt1 | contig 37351 bp, 27 predicted proteins | sample 9134161 | NCBI WGS metagenome assembly JAEEGG01 (sample SAMN16246543, study PRJNA631951) | gut metagenome | biome: gut microbiome; feature: rumen; material: CR-attached | host: Bos | place: Iran: Karaj | collected 2018-10
TTACCCCTGAAGGAGAAATAAAGGCTTCTCCTTTTAATGAGGGAAGTGCCACCATTACAGCGCGCTGCGGCGACAAGGAGGCCCATTGCAACGTCAAGGTGACGATTCCGGTCCAGATGTTCAATTTTGGCATGTACCAGTCGAAATCCCTCTCCGTCGGCGATGTATGGGAGTGGCAGGTATACTATCAACCTCTCACGGCGACGGAGCGCAACAAAATTGTTTTCGGAAATTCAGACCCCTCCGTGGCAGAATTGAAGCAGGACGGGAGTAATCCTGCCCAATTCACGGTGACGGCGAAGAAGTTGGGCAGCACGAAGATCACGGCGAAGTGCGGAGGCAAGGAGACAGAAATGCTTGTGTGCGTGGACGCGGTGAAGGCGACGAATGTTATCATGAATCCTGCGTCCATCACGCTGGACCCGTTTACGACACGGCAACTGACGGCAACGGTAGAGCCGTCCAACGCCACCAACAAGAGCCTGCTATGGTACAGTATGGTGCCTGAAATCGCCACGGTGGAAAACGGGCTGGTGAGAGCGAGGCGGCCGGGATCGGTGATCATCGCCGTTTATTGCGGTGATAAATATGCGTACTGTAATGTGATGGTGACCGACCATTACCCCGAGGGAGCCGTGGATTTGGGACTGAGTGTCCTCTGGGCGTCGTCCAACCTCGGCAAGAGCGGCCTGTGTGAATCCCCGAATAAGTTTGGCGCCTTTTATGCCTGGGGGGAAACGGAAATGAAGACAGAGTTCAGCTGGGATAATTACAAATTCTCGCAGGACTTTGAAGGTCCGTACTCGCGATATAATACATACTCCTCTACCGGCCCCATCGACAACCTGACAACCTTGTTGCCGGAAGATGATGCCGCCCACGTCAAACTTGGCGGTGCCTGGCGAATGCCAACCGATGATGAATTCTCAGAACTAATGGGAAAGTGTACCGCCGAATTTACGTATTACGACAGGAAAATCTTCGGAGTCAGATTTACGAGCAAGATAGAAGGATATACGGACAAATGTATTTTCCTTCCGATGAACAGTCGGTTCGAAGATCTGGTGGTCAAAGGCAGTGGGGCGTATTGGACATCCACCCTTTATGACGGCTCCTCGAGGCACGCGCGGGCCGCATTTTTCTCAATAAGCGGATTCCACAAAAGCCTCCACACCAACTATACCGGTCGTAGCCGGGGGCTCTGGGTGCGTCCCGTCTGCGATTAGACAGGCTCTCTACACCTCCACGGCCGTCTGGAACTCGCGGAGGAAGCGAAGGTCGTTCTCGAAATAGTGGCGGAGGTCGTTGACCTGCCACTTGAGCATCGCGATACGCTCGACCCCCATGCCGAAGGCGAAGCCGCTGTAGACATCGGGGTCGATGCCGCTGGCGCGGAGGACGTTCGGGTCGACCATTCCGCAGCCCATGATCTCGAGCCAGCCGGTACCCTTGCAGATGTTGCAGCCCTTGCCTTTACAGATGTTGCAGCTCACGTCCACCTCGGCCGACGGCTCGGTGAAGGGGAAGTAGGACGGGCGCATCCGGATCTCGGTCTCGGGGCCGAACATTTCCCGTGCGAAGAGGAGGATGGCCTGCTTGAGGTCGGCGAAGGTGACGCCCTTGTCGATGTAGAGGCCTTCCACCTGATGGAAGATGCAGTGCGCGCGGGCGCTGATGGCCTCGTTGCGGAACACGCGGCCCGGGCAGACGACGCGGATCGGGAGCGGCTGGGTCTCCATCGTGCGGACCTGCACGGAGGAGGTGTGGGTGCGGAGCAGGAGCGGGTTGAGGTGGCCGTTGGAGACGAAGAAGGTGTCCTGCATCTCGCGGGCCGGATGGTTCGGCGGGAAGTTGAGGGCCTCGAAGACGTGGTAGTCGTCTTCGATCTCCGGTCCTTCCGCGACGCTGTAGCCGAATTTCCGGAAGATGTCCACGATCTGCTGCCGGACGATTGACACGGGATGGCGGGAGCCGAGGGCGAAACCGTCACCCGGCATCGTCAGATCCGCTCCTGAGGCATCCTGGACGTCGCTTTCGGCGGCGCCGGCCTTCAGCTGTTCGATCTTGGCGACTGCGGCGTTCTTGAGCGCGTTGATCCGGGCGCCGAATTCTTTCTTGCGCTCTTTGTCGAAGGATTTGAATTCTTCGAAAAGGGCCGTTACTGAACCCTTCTTTCCGAGAAAACGGATGCGGGCTTCTTCCACTTCCTTGGCGCTCTTGCACTTGAGTTCCTCAAGTTCTGAGAGAATTTTATCAATGGCTGCGTTCATATTCCGGTGTTTTGGAATGCAAAGATAATCATTTCTTCTTTTTCTTGTTCTTTTTGCCGGGCTTCTCCGGCTTGTTGCCGGCGGCCTTGTCGCGGCGCTTGTCCCGCATCTGCTGCTCTTTCTCGGCTCCGCTCTTGAGGTATCTGGCCCACTGTTCCGGCGTGAAGAAGCGGCGGTAGGAGTCGTAGATGCGCTGATACCACTTGTCCTGGACGGCGATGTACATGTCGTAGTTGGAGACTTTCGCCTCCCGGAGCGCATTCGCCTCCTCCTGCATTGCGGTGAGGTCGTGCGTGAGGGTCGAATCTACCCAGAATTCCTGATAATACTCCAGATCCAGCAACGATACGAGCCGTTCTTTTTCTTTGTCGATGTATTCCAGGCGCTTCTTCTCCATCTCCTCGGGCGACATCGGCTGCTGGTCCTGCGCGGCGAGCCTTGCGGGGAAAATCCCCAGGAAAAGAAGGGCCGCGGCGGAAATTATGGCTGATTTCACAATAAAATTCATAACTTTGCAAGTTACCGATACAAGGCACAAAAATAAAACAAATAATGATAATGTACAAAATTAAGACCTCAATGCTCCTTGGAGCCCTCGCCGCGGCGCTGTTTGCGGCCGGCATGTCCGAGGCCGACGCCTGCACCAACATCATCGTCACCAAGGGCGCCAGTATGGACGCTTCCACCCTCGTGAGTTATGCGGCGGATTCCCATACTACGTACGGCTGCCTGTTCTACCGGGCTCCCGCGCGGTGGAAGATCGGCGATATGGAGAAGGTCTATGACTATGAAACGGAGAAATACCTCGCCGACATTCCCCAGCCGGAAGAGACCTTCGGCGTGGTAAGCAATATGAACGACCATCAGGTCATCATCACCGAGACCACTTTCGGCGGTCGCGAGGAGCTCGTCGACCGTCGCGGCAAACTGGACTACGGCGCCCTGATGCGCCTGACCCTCCAGCGCGCGACCACGGCCCGCGAGGCCATCGACATCATCGTCGAACTGGCGACCAAGTATGGTTATTGCTCCGAAGGCGAGACTTTCTCGATCGCCGACAAGGAAGAGGCCTGGATCTTCGAGATGGTCGGCAAGGGAATGGCGATCCGCAACGGCGTCAATTCCCGCAAGGGCATCGTCTGGGTGGCGGTCCGCATTCCCGACGGGGCCGTCTGCGCCCATGCCAACCAGTCCCGCATCACGCGCTTCCCGCTGGACGATCCCGACAACTGCCTCTATGCGAAGGACGTCATCTCCTTCGCCAGAAGGATGGGGTATTTCGACGGGGAAGATGCGGAATTCAGTTTCCGCGATGCCTACAATCCGGTCGATTTCGGCGGTGCCAGGGCGTGCGAGGCGCGGGTCTGGAGCGTATTCAACACCTTCTCCGACGGCTGGTTCACGCTGGTGGATTCAGAGGGGAAGGCGACGACGGTCGACGCCTACAGCTACCTCGATTTCGTGCTCGGCTACAAGCCCGAGGCGGAACTTCCGCTCTATATTTTCCCCCGCCGCAAAATTTCCCTCAAGAATGTGGCGGACATGATGCGGGACCATTTCGAGGGTACGCCGATGGATATGACGCAGGATATCGGCGCGGGCGGCAACGCGCTGCCTTACCGCTGGCGTCCGATGCAGTTCGAGCACGAAGGGCAGAAATATATCAACGAGCGGGCCATCGCCACGCAGCAGACCGGCTTCTGGATGGTCGCCCAGGCCCGGAATTATCTTCCCGACCGCGTCGGCGGGATTCTCTGGTTCGGCACGGACGATGCCGCGACTTCCTATCTCACCCCGCTCTACGCCTGCCTGACCGCCGTTCCCGAATGCTTCCGCGAGGGGAACGGGGATATGCTGCATTACAGCCCCACGGCATCCTTCTGGCTCAACAACCGCATCTCCAACGCCTGCTACAAGATGTACAACGTGATGGCTCCGACCGTCCGGGAGAAGATCGACGCGTTCGAGATGGATCAGATCTACAAGGGAACCCGCACGGCCGACAGCACGGCCCTGTATCTGTACAACGACATCGTGTACAAGATTCAGCGGAAGATGAACGGCAAGTCGAAGACCGTGATGATCGATCACGATCCCTTCCTCCCGGTCGCCAAGTATCTGACGAAGTATTCCGTCGAGACGGCCCAGAAGCAGTTCGAGGAATGGAAAAAACTCGAGGAACTGCTGCTCGTCAAGTACATCGACGGCAATGTGAAGCCGCAGAACGAGGACGGCAGTTTCCAGCACGCTGAATTCTCCGAGGGCCTTCCCGCCCGCGTGGAGCAGCCGGGCTACACCGACACATGGAAAAAAGCCGTTGCGGAGCACAACGGCGATTTCCTGAAAGTGGTCGAAACGACGGAGGAGTAGTCATTCCGGGCTGTCCCCGGATCTGCCTACAGGCTGTAGTCCGCGAACTCGATATCGTTCTTGGCCCGGGCCTTGAGGACATCGTCCTCGCTCGCGGCCTTGAGGGCCTTGCGCATCACGGATTCTTTACCCTGGCGGGCGGCGATGATGGCCTTGAGGTAGTTGCCTTCGGGCGTCTCGTCTTTGGCGAGCAGGGATGAGGCCTTGTCGAGGTTGTCGGTCAGCACATAGGCGAGCGCCTCGTTGAAGCTGCCGGTCCCCTTGAGGAGTTTCACGGCCTCGTCATAGTTGCCGCGAAGGATTTCCAGCGTACCGAGATTCTCTTTGTTGCCGGCCTTTTCGAAGTACTGGGCGGCCTTGTCGTTGTTGCCGCGGCGGAGTTCGAGGACGCCGAGGGCGTTGAGGACTTCGGGATCGTTCTGGTCGAGTTTCGCGAGGGCGTCGGCGGCCTGCGAGGTCTTGCCTTCATCCAGATAGAGGGCGGCGAGGTTGTAGCGGGCGCGCTGGCTGTCGTACTTGGAGACGGCCTTCTTGTAGATGACTTCTTTTTTCTTATTCTCCTTGACGAGCGTGGCGGCCTTGAGGAGGGCTTCCTCGTCGAGATCGCCGATATTGTCGTCGATGAGTTTCAGGAGTTCATCCTCGGTGTAGTTCTGGTATTCGATGTTGGCGATGAGGCGGGCGCGGCGGAGTTCCGGAAGCACTTCGCCCTTGAGGGCGGTGAAGACTTCGGACATGTTGCGGATCTCGCTCTCGCGGACGGCCGGGTCGCTGTACATCGACAGGATGCGGAGGATCAGGTCTTTGTCCTGGATGTCGGATTCGGCGACGAGTTTCTGGAAGCCTTCCCAGTCTTCGCCGACGCTCTTGAGGGCCGGGTCGGAGACGCCGGTGCCTTCGGTGATCTTGCCCCAGGCCTTGCCGGCGGATTCGCTGCGGCTGGCGGAGAGCTTGTCGTTGAGGTCGACGGAACCTTCCGGGGAGGCGTAGGAGACGATCTCTGTGCCGGAGATCTTCTTGCGGTCATCCTTGGCGGTCTCTTCGAGGAGTTTCTGGAAGTCCTTGATGGACTGCGAGGAAAGCTCGGAGTTGCGGACGTCGGACTTGCCCACCTCGTACTTGATCTGGCCTTCGGCCTTGGTGGTGATCACGCTCTGGTAGTTGTCGGACATGTAATTCACGGCGCCGTCACCCTTGGCAAGCATATAGGTGGTGTTGCAGCCGTCGGCGACTTTCCGGACGGGGAGATGGGCGGATTTGCCCTTTCCCTTGGCGACGCCGCGGAGTTCCAGATGGCATTTCTCCATGCCTTCGACATAGTCGAAATGGACCTTGGCGTTCACGGTCTGCCCGTCGGAAGAGACGACGCGGTAGTTGTCCTTGACTTTCTCTCCCTGGTAGATGAGTTTGTCCGCGGAGGCCTCGCCGCCGTCATACACGATGACGGGCGTGACCTCGAGGATGGCGTTCGGATTGAAATAATCGGCCGGATAGGTGACGGTGATGGTCGCGTCGACGGCGCCGCCGACGGCCTCCAGCACTTCGGGATTGCAGGTGACCTGCACTTTCTCGGCCATCTCGGCCATCTTGTCCAGCGATGCGCAAGCGGTAGCGGCCAGAACGCCGGCCGCCATAATCAGGATACTTTTTCTCATATTTGTACGGTTCATAGTTTTTTCGGTTCAGTCTACAAATATAATACTATTTTCTTGAAAAGATTCCCGGAACACGTCCGGAGTCTTGGGCTGGGAGTGAAGGATTGGGGCGGAAATGCAGGAAATCGCCCGGAGTCTCGTGCTGCGGAAGGAGGATTGGGGCGGAAATGCAGGAAATCGCCCGGAGTCTCGTGCCGCGGATGGAGGATTGGGGCGGAAACGCGGGAAAACGGCCGGAGTCTCGTGCTGCGGAAGGAGGATTGGGGCGGAAATGCGGGGAAACGCCCGGAGTCTCGTGCTGGGGAAGTAGGATTGGGGCGGAAATGCAGGAAAATGGCCAGAGTCTCGTGCCGGGGAAGGAGGATTGGGGCGGAAATGCAGGAAAATGGCCGGAGTCTATAGTATCCGGTCGAGCAGGAAGTCGTCTACGGGGAGCAGGCGGAGAAGCTGGCTCCTCCCGCAGCCGAAGCGCGACCGGATCCGGCGGACGACCGTCGCGAGCGATTTCTGATCCATCTTGTCGAGAGACAGTCCGTTGAAAGTATCCTGGCAGATCTCCCGGAGGCCGCGAAGTACTTCTGTGTCGGTATAGGCATCGGGGATATCCTGTCCGTGGCCGGAATTGACGATATCTTCTATGTTCCAGGTTTTGATCAGATTGAAAAAACGCAGGGAAGAATTGTCAAACATCTTTTCGACAAAAGTATAGTCGACAAAGGAATGCGAGGTGATCCTTCCAGAGCGGATCTGCATTGATGCCGGCAGCGGGAAGCGGGTTTTCAAGATGGTGCGCAGTTTCTTGGAAGGAAAGTCGGAAACATACCGCCCTTGAATGGAAGAGTCGGAAGGTTTGAAATAGGCGTCGGCCGTACTCCATTTATAACTGAAGGGACTGGAAATGCCGGCCTTATACGGATTGCGCAGGATGTAGGCGACTTCCTGACAGAAGGTCCGCCGGTCCTTGACCGCAAAAAGTTTATATGAAAGTTCCCGGGCAGTATGCATGTTGTATCGCGCCTGGAAATGTCGTCCCGTTTTCTGCTTGAATTTGGCAAAAAAGCGGCGGATCTGCTCTTCCGTCCCGGAAAGCAGGATGTGAATATGATTTGACATGATGCAAAAGCAGTAGATGGTGATCCCTTCCATTGCCGCGCAGATGATAATCGCATTCCAGACGACCCTGAAGTCTTCTTCGTCATAACAGAGCAACTTGTCTTCCAGTGCCTCTGTGCTGAAGTGATAGCAGTTCTTGAACATTTCATCAAAATTTTTCGGCGAAGATGCAGGGAATTAGCCGTAAGTGCAAATGACTGACGACTAATGCTAAAAAACACGGTCTGGGCAGGTCCTGGGGCTGGCCCGTGTCGGAAAAATGCGTGCGACTTGCAAGTCGCTCCGGTGGGGTGTCTCCCCCTGAAAACGGCTCTACAGATGCCGTAGGGGCTACTTCTCTCGATCCGTAGAAGTGCATAGCCGTCAGGGGTGGCGGCGTGAAAAAAATGACAATTGACACAGAAACTTCGGGCGGAAAGATGGGAAATCGGCCGGAGTCTTGTGCCGGGGAAGGAGGATTGGGGCGAAAACGCTGGAAAATGGCCGGAGTCTCGTGCCGGGGATGGAGGATTGGGGCGGAAATGCGGGGAAACGCCCGGAGTCTCGTGCCGAGGATGGAGGATTGGGGCGGAAATGCGGGAAAACGCCCGGAGTCTCGTGCCGAGGATGGAGGATTGGGGCGGAAATGCGGGGAAACGCCCGGAGTCTCGTGCCACGGATGGAGGATTGGGGCGAAATTGCGGGGGGAACGCCCGGAGTCTCGGAAAAGATTCCCGGAATGCGGCCCGGAAAGACGGAGAGGCGACCGGGAATGATGGCGGTAACGGTGGCCGGCGGGGAAGAAGGAAGGGGAAGAAGGCGGGGAAGAAGGAAGGGATGCATTTCGAGAATTTTGGTTATCTTTGCAGGTTGGAATAGAAATATGGATTCACAGGAACTGCAAATACTCAAGAATAAGTTCGATATCATCGGGAACGATCCGGCGTTCAACAGGGCGCTGGAGACGGCCGTGAAGTTTGCGCCGACCGACCTGCCGGTGCTCATTACGGGCGAGAGCGGGACGGGGAAGGAGAATCTTGCGCGCATTATTCATACGTACAGCACGCGGCGCAACGGGGAGTTCGTGCCGGTGAACTGCGGGGCGATTCCTTCCGGGACGGTGGATTCGGAACTGTTCGGGCACGTGAAGGGGTCCTTCACGGGCGCCACCGACAACCGGATCGGCTTTTTCGAGGCTGCCGACAAGGGGACGATCTTCCTCGACGAGATCGGCGAACTGCCTCCCGCCACGCAGGTCAAGCTGCTGCGGGTGCTGCAGTCGGGCGAATATATGAAGGTCGGCAGCACCAAGGTGGAGCATACCGATGTCCGCATCGTCTGCGCCACCAATGTCAATCTCGACCACGCCCTCAGCAAGGGTACCTTCCGCCAGGACCTGTATTACCGGATCAACGCGGCCCAGCTCCGCCTTCCCCCGCTGCGGGAACGGAAGAATGATATCTATCTGCTGTTCAGGAAGTTCACTTCTGATTTTTCGGATAAATACGGGATGTGCAAGGTGACCCTGAGCCACGACGCCATTGACCTGCTGACCGCCTACCGCTGGCCCGGAAATATCCGCCAGCTGATGAATTTCACCTTCGCGGTAACGGCCCTGGAGTCGCAGAAGATCACGCCGACCTCCGAGCGGATCCAGCTCGACGCCGACCGTCTCCTGCCTTACATTCCGCACGAGGAGGGTCCGCTTCTCCCGACGCTGTATGCCGGCGAAGACGCGCCCCGCGGCGGTCTTTCCGGTGAAGAGAAGGAGATGATCTACAAGGCGATCCGCGACCTCAAGGACGAGATCGATTCCGTGAAGCGGCTGGTGGTGAGCGGCGGAATGCATTATCAGATCGCATCCGGCAACGGCGCCAAGCCGCACGCCGCGGACGAGCCGGAATGGCAGGATCCCGACGAGCAGGTCCAGGATGAGCCCGAATCCCTCTCCGTCAAGAAATCCCAGGAGGAACTGATCCGCCGCGCCCTCGAAAAGCACGACGGCAACCGCAAGCTGGCGGCCCTCGAACTCGGGATGTCGGAGCGTTCGCTGTACCGCAAACTTCCCCCCGAGTATAAGACCAAATCGAAGAAGAAATGAGAAAGTGGCTTGTCATCGCGGCGATTCCGCTCCTGGCAGGATGCAGTTTCGTCAAATATTCCTTCTCCGGCACGTCCATCCAGCCGGACGTGAAGACCATCACCATCCCTTACGTGGAGTACAAGGCCCTCCGTGTCAATCCTTCCCTGGCGAACGACCTCACCGAGGCCCTCAAGGACAAATTCCGCAAACTCACCAAACTGGAGCAGGTGGATATGAACGGGGACCTCGAACTTCTCTGCGAAGTGACGGGCTACGACGTCAAGCCGATGGCCGTCACCGCCAACGAGGTGGCCGCGCAGAACCGTCTCACCGTGACGGTCAAGGTCGAATTCTCCAACAAGAAATATCCCGAGGACGATGTGTCCCAGTCCTTCTCCGGGTATTCGGACTACGATTCGATGCAGTCGCTGGAAGCCGTCGAGGCGGGCCTCTGCGAGGAAATCATCGAGAAAATCGTGGAAGATATCTTTAATGCGACGGTAGCGCAATGGTAGAAGGCCGGGAACTGACGCTTGCGTCCCTTTCGATGGACGAACTGGCCGGGGTGCTCAACCGCTATCCCTGGTATGGCGGGGCCCATATGGAACTTTGCCGGCGGATGGTGCGGTCCGGCGGCGGATCCTGGGGCGTGGCGCAGTATGCCGGCGAGGCGCTGCATATCGTTTCCCGGCGCGCGGTGGCGGATCTGGTCCGCCGCAGCAGGGACGAGGACTGGTCGGACCTGGATGTCGAGAAGATCCTCAAATCCTATATCTCCGCACCGGCCGCGGCCCCACAGCCGTCTCCCGTCTACGAGCGGAAGGTGTCCCGCGGGCCCGTTCCGGGGGATTATTTCTCGCAGGAAGCCTACGCGGAAGTGAGCCGCGAAGAGGACAACGCCCTCGCGAAGGCCGTGTCTGCCGTCAAGTCGGAGCCGGAGGTGCGGGAGCGTCCCGCCGCGCTCGCCGGCGATGTCTTCTGCACCGAGACGCTGGCCGGAATTTACGCTTCCCAAGGGTATTTTAAGGAGGCAAAACGCATTTATTCCAAACTTCTTTTGGCATTCCCGGAAAAAAATGCTTACTTTGCATCCCTTATTGAAAAAATGGATCAATTACAGAATAATTAAAAAGAAAAAATATTGCTATGAACTGGTTATTTACTGTACTCGTCGTGCTTATCATCCTTGCGGCAATCTGCCTTGTGATCGCCGTCCTGCTTCAGAACGGAAAGGGTGAGGGCCTTACGACCAACTTTGCGGCCGCCAACCAGACCCTCGGTGTCCGGGGCGCCGCCAATCTCCTCGAGAAAGTGACCTGGGGCCTTGTCGCCTTCATCCTCGTGGTGTCCATCGCCTCCACGTTCGCCCTCCGCGGCGACGTCGACGGCAAGAGCGGCAGCGCGCAGGACGAAGCCATCGCCGGCGCGGCCGAGCCGCAGGCCGAATTCCCGACGGCCGAGCTCCCGACCGCGGATCCCGCGGCTCCGGTGGACGCTCCCGCCGAGTAATCTGCCAAATTGTCAGCATTTCGCTGACGGAATATAATTTGACGACAGCCGTTTGTTCTCCGGAACAGACGGCTTCATCGTTTTATCCCCGGAGGACGAAAAGGAGATATAGATTATGGATACGAATACGAACAACAACAATCAGGGAAGTTTCCTCTCCCGGTTCGCCATCAACCTCAATGACCTGGCGGCCAAAGGGAAACTCGATCCCGTCATCGGCCGCGACGACGAAATCCGCCGCGTGCTGCAGATCCTTTCGCGAAGGACCAAGAACAACCCGATTCTGGTCGGCGAGCCGGGTGTCGGCAAGACGGCCATTTCGGAGGGAATCGCCCGCAAGATCGTCGACGGCGACGTTCCCGAGAACCTCAAGAGCCGGAAGATTTACTCGCTGGACATGGGCGCGCTCATCGCGGGCGCGAAATACCAGGGTGAATTCGAAGAGCGGCTCAAAGGGGTCGTGAAGGAAGTCGTGGACAGCGAGGGAGAGATCATCCTCTTTATCGACGAGATCCACACGCTGGTCGGCGCGGGGCGTTCTTCCGGCGCGATGGACGCGTCCAACATTCTCAAACCGGCCCTGGCCCGGGGCGAACTCCGCACCATCGGCTCCACCACCCTGGACGAATACCAGAAATACTTCGAGACCGACAAGGCCCTGGAGCGGCGGTTCCAGATCGTGACGGTGGACGAGCCGTCTCCGGCGGAATCCATCGCCATCCTCCGCGGTCTGAAGGAGAAATACGAGAACCACCACAAGGTGCGGATCGAAGACGACGCGCTCATCGCGGCCGTCAATCTCTCGCACCGCTACATCACATCCCGTTTCCTCCCCGACAAGGCCATCGACCTCGTGGATGAGGCGGCTTCCAAACTCCGTCTGGAGATGAACTCCGTTCCGGAGCCCATCGCCGACCTCGACAGCCGGATCCGGCAGCTCGAGATCGAGCGCGAAGCCATCCGCCGCGAGGGCGTCGGCGTCAAGATGGAGAAGATCGAGGCCGAACTGAAAGACCTTCAGGCGCAGCGTTCGGCCCTGATGACGCGCTGGGACGAGGAGAAGCAGATCGTGACCGGACTGCAGACGGCGCGCCAGCAGATCGACGATTACAAGATCGAGGCGCAGGCGGCCGAACGTGCGGGCGATTACGGAAAAGTCGCCGAACTCCGCTACGGCAAGATCGCGGCGGCCCAGAAGCAGATCGAGGACCTGACCGCGAAACAGGCGGCCATCAAGGATCCGATCATGACCGAATCCGTGACGCCGGAAGACATCGCCGAGGTCGTCGCCAAGTGGACCGGCATTCCCGTGAAGCGGATGCTGGAGAGCGAGAAGGAGAAACTCCTGCGGATGGAGGAAGAACTCCACCGTCGGGTCGTCGGCCAGGACCAGGCCATCAAGGCCGTCTCGGACGCCGTCCGCCGCTCCCGTGCGGGACTTTCCAACGAGAAGCGGCCGATCGGTTCGTTCCTCTTCATGGGTACGACCGGCGTGGGCAAGACCGAACTGGCCAAGGCCCTCGCGGAATTTCTCTTCAACGACGAGAATATGATGACCCGGATCGATATGAGCGAATACCAGGAGCGCCACACCGTTAGCCGGCTCGTGGGCGCGCCTCCGGGATATGTCGGCTACGACGAAGGCGGCCAGCTGACCGAGGCCGTGCGGCGGAAACCGTATTCCGTGGTGCTGCTCGACGAGATCGAGAAGGCACATCCGGACGTGTTCAACGTGCTGCTGCAGGTGCTGGACGACGGCCGTCTGACCGATAACAAGGGTCGTACGGTGGACTTCAAGAACACCATCCTGATCATGACCTCCAACGCCGGCTCCGACATTGTCCAGTCCTATATGGACCGGCTTCCCGAGACGGACGGGCTGGAGCCCGTTGCCCAGGCGGACGCCATCGCAAAGCGGCGTCAGCTGCTGGAGGAATGCAAGACCCGGGTGGTGGAGGTCCTCCGTAAGACGGTCCGTCCGGAATTCCTCAACCGGATCGACGAGATCATTATGTTCGATCCCCTTTCCAAGGCCGATGTCCGGGATATCCTGCATATCCAGATGGACGAACTCTCCCGCCGCCTCTCCGAAAACGGCATTACGGTCACCTTTACTAAGGCCTTCGAGGACTATATGGTCGAGGCGGGCTACGACCCCGCTTACGGTGCCCGTCCCGTGAAACGTGTGATGCAGCGCGACCTCGTCAATCTGCTGGCCAAAGCCGTTCTCGACGGCTCGATCCACCGCGACAGCGTCGTCGAGGTCGACGCCTCCGGCGGCGGCATCGTCCTGCGGAATGCATAAAAAAACCGGCCCCCGAAAAAGGGAGGCCGGTTTTGTCATTCCGGGTCAGCCCGGAATCTTTTACTTCTGCTGCTGGGCTTTGGCCTCGGCCTCGGCGGCGGCGATCATCTCCTCATTGGCGGAGACGTACACCTCGACGCGGCGGTTCTTGGCGCGGTTCTCGGGGGTGTCGTTGTCGACGACAGGCATCGAGTAGCCCAGACCGTCGTGGGTCAGGCGCTCTTTGGCGATGCCGCACTGAGCCAGGTAGCCGGCCACGGAGGAAGCCCTCTTCTTGGAAACGCTCAGATTGGCGGCCTCGGAGCCGATGTTGTCGGTATGACCGAGGATGGTGATGTTGGTCTGCTCGAAGTCGGCCATCTTCTCGGCGAACTCCTTGAGTTCGGCCTTGGCGGTCTCGGAGACGTTGGACTTGTTGAAGTCGAAGAGGATACCGTCCTTGAAGGTCACCTTGATGCCCTTGAAGCCGTTGATGTCAACGACCTCGACATTGGTGCCCTCGAGCTCGGCGAGCTCCTTGGCCTTCTTGTCCATCGCGTGACCGATGAGCGCGCCGCTGCCGCCGCCGGCCGCTGCGCCGACTGCCGCACCGATAGCGGCACCCTTGCCGTCCTTGGTGATGAGAGCGCCGATGATGGCACCGATCGTGGCGCCGGCGCCGGTTCCGATGATGGCTCCCTTGCCGGTGTTGTTCATATTACCGCAACCGGGGAGAAGCATGATCGCGCACATGAGTGCAATTGCAATTTTTTTCATTGTATCAGAAATTAAAGTTGATAGTTTCTAAACAACCGTGTAAAAATACGACTTTATTTTGAAATTCCAAAATCAGAAGGGGAATTGACCCAGAACTTCGAAGTACGGCGCGCCGTCCACGACAAACTGCCGGTAGAGCGTGTCTTCCACCCTGTAGAAGGGATCGTTGCCATACTGGACGATGATGTAATCTTCCGGGAGCGAAGCGACGATGGCCCCTGCCGGCGGGATGATCGTGCGGAAGTGATGCCCGCTGCCCGTGTAGAATACGCCGTCCTGGTAGTAATAGGGCGTCGTCGCGCTGGCGTAGCTCTGCACGAGCCCGAGTTGGGAGGCGAGCAGATAGGCCAGATTGGCGTTGGTGGCGTTGAGGGCGAGCCGGGCGTTCTGCTGGGCGATGATCGCGTTGTTCTGCGCGATGATGCGGTTCTGCTCGGCGATGATGGCGTTGTTCTGGCCGATGGCGGCATAGGTGCGATCCACCGCATTGTAGTAACTGAAGCGGACGGAGGTCAGCCCCTTCTTGCAGCAGCCGAAGGTGACCGGCGTGTCGTACGGCGGCCGGCAGATGCGGTAGTACTGCGTTCCCTTGGTGTACCAGATGCCGTTATAATAGTAATAGGTGCGGCCCCAGTAGGTCTTGGTGACATATCCGTGCGGCATCGCGGCGATGTTGTAGCCGTAGTAATGGGGGCGTTTCGCGTTGAAAACAGCCGGCGCGGTGTACGGGATGGGCGGGCGGTCCATCGGCGGGAGTCGCTTGACGTCACGGTTGTCGCCGTAGATGTTCATATTGTTGGCGCCGCCGTAGCGGAAGTTGCCGCCGCGGTCGGTGTAGGCGCCGTCACGCTCGGGGCGGCCCGTGTTCTGGGTCCGGGCGGTGACGTTCGAATTGGAACGCACGGCGGTGGCGCTGCTGCTCTGGCCGGAGGTCCGGCTGGCGGTGCTTTGGGAGGTCTGCGGCTGCGAGGTCGAGGACGAGGTGGATCCGGTGGACTGACGGACCGTCGTAGTGGAGCCGGAGGACGGCCGCGCCGCAGCGCTGGAGGATTGGGTCGAGGTGCCTTGCCGGGTCGTGGATCCGGAGGCGGAACTTCCGCTGCGGACGCTCGACGATGCGGAGGACGAGGAGCCGGAAGGCGGCGTCGTGCGGGTGGAGGAGGCGGTTGAACTGCCGCTGCGCACCGGTGTCGTGGTGGTCCGGACGGTCGTCAGGCCCTTGTTGGTGACGTTCGAGTTGGAGACCGTCGTCTCGCGGCGGTCGATGCTCGTCCGTCCCGACTGGGAGGAGCCGGTGGTGGTCGTCTTGGCGCCGGAAGACGCGGCGCGGATGGTGGTGGACGATGAGGATGAACGGGCGGAAGAGGAGGAACCCCTCGCCGTGTTCTGCGCAAAGAGCGGCGCCGTCCCCGAGAGAAGGAGGATGCAGGCCGCCGCGGCTGAAATTCTGTGTAACTTGTTCATAGTCTTGTAAAATTCACTGCAAAATAAGAAAAAATCCCGGAATCTATGATATTTTCTTACTATATTTGTGAGAAGTAACGATTCGATATGAGAAAATTTATTAAAATGGCGGCGGTCGCCGCTCTGGCCGCGCTCTCCGTGGCGGGCTGCAACAGAAATAAACTCGTCAAGGCGACATACGAAGAGTATCTGATGATCCCGATGACGGATTCTTCCGCCGATTCGCTCGACATCCAGATTTCGCTGGAATACCCCGTCGGCGGCGTGGAGGATACCGTCAGGGCCAAGATTGTCGAGAACCTGCTTTTCGCCGCGTTCGACGTCAACTACAACCTCCCTTCGGTCGATTCCACGGCCGTGCATTACCGTAACGACCTCATCGAGGAATACCAGCAGGAGCAGGAAGACTACGCCAATTTCATCAGCAGCAACAACCTCGTGATGGAGGGCAACCTCTTCAGCTGGCGCGATTACGTCAACGGCTATTTTACCGGTGAAGAATACAAGGGTCTGCTGACCTACGTCGTCGAGCTGGAACGTGACCGTGGCGGCGCCCATCCCAACAATACCGTCAACGCGACCGTCTTCAACCGCACCACGGGCGATGTCGTGGTGGAGGCCGATCTCTTCCGGGAGGGATATGAGCCGACGCTCAGCGGTCTGCTTGCCGATCATCTTCCCGAGGCCCTGGAATGGGATGAGGACGCCCTTGGCGCGGTCTATCCCGACGTGCTTTCCGGCAACGGCAACTTCGAGGTCGGGAAAAGGGGCGTCACCTTCTACTACAATCCCAACGAAATCGCGCCCTCGCTGCTCGGCGTGATCGCCATCCGCATCCCTTGGTCGGAGCTCGGCGACATCCTGAAGATATGAACGCCCCCGACCGGTGGATCGTGACCCGCATCGACGGCCGGATCGCTTCCGTGGCTGCCGATTACAGGCACTTCGCCTCCATCGCCGCCCGTCTCGCCGCGGCGGGACCCTCTTCCGCCGAAACGGTGACGACCGAAAAAATCGCCACGGCGGATCTGCCCGCCCTGGACCGCAGCGTCTCCTGGGACGACCTCGTCCTCTTCGGCACCCCCTTCCAGAAAAAGGTCTGGAAGACACTCTACGACCTCACCCACGGCCAGAACGCCCTGCTGTACAGTTATTCCGACCTTGCCGTCCTGTGCGACAACCCCCTCGGCGTGCGTGCCGTCGCCCACGCGGTCGCGCTCAACCCCGTGGCATACATCATTCCCTGCCACCTCATCGTCCCGAAAGAATCGATGGACCGCAGCCGCGAAATCCGCGCTCAGGCCGAGGAAAACACCCTCTTCAAGGGCAGCGACCTCTACCTCCTCGACACCATCGCCGTCGGAGACTACGCCTACGGCCCCGCCCTCAAGCGCGCCCTGATCAAACTCCAGATGGGCTAGGCCTCCTCTCCAGCAGATTTTTTCGTAAAAAAGAACAAAAAATTTGCAGAATCAAAAATTCTCCTTATCTTTGCAGTCCCGTTCATTGAAACGGAAACGTTCTTTGCGGAAATAGCTCAGTTGGTAGAGCACGACCTTGCCAAGGTCGGGGTCGCGAGTTCGAGTCTCGTTTTCCGCTCAGGGTAAACCCAAATGTGCCTCACAGTACGCTGTGGGGCATATTTCTTTTTTGTAATTACGCCCCCCAAAAGGCCTCTCGTTATTATTTTTACCCTAATGTTACCCAATAAATTTTACGTAATTAGGTGAGGATAAATGTGTTATTTATTGTCAAAAAATAGAGTTCGAGTCCTGCAAGACTCGAACTCTATCGGGTGTTTCACGAGATAGTTACTCCCAATTATCGGAGCGGAATGGAGATGCGGGAATACCAAAATTGTTGAAAAGGGTTGCTTTCGACCAATTCTTCATTCCATATCTGACAGCTATTGGGTTGGAAACTTCCGGACTGGATACCAATATCGATTTTCTGTCCTTTTGCACAACGGCGACAGCCGGGTGAAAGACTCTGTCCTCTCCAGCCAGTTCAAAGCAGCCTAGTTCCTGATTAATCGGCCCCAGCCCCATTTTCCCACAGTCGAACGTAACAAAAGCAGCGCCTTCTTTGAATTCAAATGCTGTCGGCATCGGCGCTTTGGCATCAATCCCTTTAATTCCGTAGTCATTCGCCAAAGCAAGATAGGCAAGCCTGTCACCCACCGGTTTCTTTTTGGCAGGGTGAATGCATACCTTTTCCCCGACATCGTGCGTCGTCGCCATACCGCTATGGGGAATCATTTTCAGCGTCTGGGCTTGTGCCCACATCATATATCCCGCATGCGGCTTATCCGGATCATTATATTGATACGGGGCGATTTGTGTGAAGTAAAAGGGCATATTCTCATCACCCCATTCTTCGCGAAGCATTTTTACGAAAGCCGGCTGCAGCCGCTTGTACTGCTCATACCTCATTCGATTATGGCATCCTTGATACCAAAGAAACCCTTTTGCGGTAAAAGGAATGATAGAATGCAGCATCCCATTGTACAATACGGAGGCTGTCTGATGCGGTTTTACTTCCGGCAACTTCCGATTCTTAAGATGTGAGAGGTCGATTTCTTCGGCGAACTCTTTCTCGAGCAATACGGGATTCATCCAGGACTCTATCGCCGTGCTGCCCCACGACACGTTAATGATGCCGACGGGAACACCCAGAACCGTATGAATCTTACGGGCGAAGAAATACGCTGCGGCACTTGCTTCCGCCACTCCGGCAGGATCATTGACATACCATGTTGCGTCACAGTCCTCTTCCGGTGTAAACGCCATCTTACGCGCTAAATTACAGGAGCGGATAGGAACTGCAACATTCGCCTCCGAGATGATATCTGCCGCTCCTTCCACCGGCTGACCCATATATCCCTTCATCTGCTGGGCCATATTCGACTGGCCGGCGCAAATCCAGACCTCTCCGACAAGGACATTCTTCAAGGTCAGCTTCTCTCCATCATTGAAGGTAATTTCATACGGACCTCCCGCCGCCGGCGTAGAAATCCGGGTGAACCATTTCCCTTCAGTGTCCGCTTTTACAACCGTTTTCGCTTTGGACCAGGTCGTGGTAATTACTAATTTGGAATTCGGTCTTGCCTTTCCCCACAATGCTGCATCGGTTTTTTGCTGAAGGACCATATTGTCGGCGAATATCGGTGCCGGGGATACTTTTGCCCGAGAAATAAAAGCCGTGCAAAGAATCAGGGCGACAAGAAAGAATACCCGTTTCATAATTATTGCTATTAATTATCCTTTGGCGATTTGCGATGGGCCTGAGCCCACTCCTTTGGAGTCATTCCAAACTGCTGCCGGAAACAAGTGCTGAAATACCGCTGATCCGAAAATCCGACCATTGTGCTGATTTCAGTAACATTATGTGATGTGGCCGCAAGCAGTTGCGCTGCACGCTTAAGCCGGACTGTCCTCACAAATTTCACGGGTGATTGCCCGGTGAGAAGAGACAGCCGCCTGTAGAGCATAGATCGACTGATATTCAATTCCCCAGCCAGAGCATCCATGCTGAACTCCTCATCAGACATGTGTTCTTCCAGCAGTTTCATGACATTTGCAAGGAAGACGTCATTGTCGGAAGTGATATCGACTTCTTTGGGATTCACAATCAACTCCTGCCGTATATGTCCCTTTATTCTTTCCCGGCTGTTAAGCAGTTGCTCGATACGGGATATAAGCAAGGCGACGGTAAACGGCTTGACAATGTATGCGTCTGCGCCGACATCAAACCCCTGGACTATTTTCTCTTCTGTCTCAAAGGGCGAAAGGATGATAATCGGGATTGTTGACAGTACGGGGTCCTTCCGCATCCCGGCACACATTTCCAGCACACCGCTGTCATCATCCTCGACATCGGCGATCACAATGTCCGGAATCCGTTTAGAGAGGACGGAACATATCTCTTTTGAATATTCGTATCTCAGGGCATTGTATCTGCCGGAAAATGCATTGAGGAGGAAAGCTGACAGCTCCTCTCCGCCACCGATGATGGAAATCGAAGGCAATGAAGGGTTAGAGGGAGTCATGAGCGACTTGAAATCTGTCGTCAGGCTCACGAAACTTTCCGAGAGAGACCTGTCCTTTACAGGTTCGTTGTCTATGTTTGTTTGTTCTTTTTTCGAGAAATGGGACTTGCCCAGCAGCAGCGAGAACCGGAATGTGCTTCCTTTCCCAATTTCACTGTCAACTGTCAGTTGACCATGATGCATATTGACATATTCGTAAGCCAGAGACAGGCCGACCCCTTTCCAGAAACGCTGGAATATTTTATCCAAGTCTGCCTTCGGGATTCCGGGTCCCGTGTCCTTGACCGAAATCCACACTTTATACTGCGCTGTATCCAATTCACAGCTGACAATGACGGAACCGCCTCTTTCTGTATATTTAAAGGCGTTGGACAGCAGGTTGAATAACGTGAGTTCTATCTTCTCCCGGTCAAGCACGACTGACACATCCGAGAGATTCGACTCGAACCGATAATCAATTCCCTTGACCACCGCCAGTTCCTTGAAATTCGAAAAAATTATCTTGACGAAGGATACGATATCTTCCGTAGAAAGGTGGAGTTCCTCCTTGCCCGTGTCAACCTTACGGAAAGCCATCAATTGAGACAGTCTGAAATTCAGTCTGCTCACATTCGTATCCATTGTTCTCAAAAGCTGCATCTTCTCCTCGTCCGGAAGAGAATAAAAATCGTCCGTCAATCTCTTCATCGGAGCCTGAAGCAGCGTGAGAGGTCCTCTGAAACCGTGGGACAGATTAACGTAATACTGAATCTTCCATTGAGACAGATTTTTCTCGTACCTGATCCTCTGTACTAGAGAGAAGTATCTTAGGACCATAAAAACAACCAGCAAGATCATCAACGCGTAGAATATCCATGCGCCAATGGTGTTCCAAGGCGCCGGCCGCATGCGTATCTTGATTGTTTTGATGTTATCCTGCCATATTCCGGAGGCGTTGGTGGACTTGACGTGGAAAGCATACTCTCCCGGACGCAAATTTGAATATGTGGCATAGCGCCGCCCGGGATCGGGGAACATCCACGAGTCATCCACGCCGTCAAGTTTGTATGCGTATCTGATTTTTGACGGATCCGTCAGGTACAGAGAAGAAAAAGAAAGGGTAAATTGATAATCCTTGTGATTCAACTTGACTTCGGAAGCCATATCGATATCCTCGGCCAAGTGTATCCCATCTGCCAATACTCGTTTGTCCAACACGGAAAGACCGGTAAGATGGACGGAAGGGACATATACGTCCGGGATGACATCCTGCGGATTGAACCAAATCAGTCCGCTTACCCCTCCGATCATTATCAGTCCATTCCGATCTATGGCCAAGCCGCTCTTATAGGCAGTTTTCCCGATATCACTTTTCCTTAACGGCTCATAATACTGTACATCTTTGTCGCGTGTAATCCGGTAAATACCCCTCAGACTGGTTATCCAGATGTTGCTGTCATTATCCTCGATAATTCCGCTGACATAAAAGGTTTCCCTGGGATAAGGATGTTCCAATTCTATGAAGGAATCATTCTCTGCATCATACTTGTACAGGCCGTTCATCGTGCCCACCCAGATACCGCCGTCTTTATCGGAATAAATCGTGGTAATAGGCTGTTCGTTGAACTGGCGGCTTTCATAGATCTTCCTGTCAGTCGTCTGTCCATCATCTGACAATAGGGCTCTATAAACTTCGCCGTTGTCGGATGATATCCATAGCCGGTCTTCCGCATCCACGGCCAGACTCCTATGTCTGGTATCGCCAATGCCTTCCAAAGCAATTCTTCTGAGTGTCCGGCCGTCCGGAGACAGAACCGCCAGACCTCCGACGGCAAATCCCAGATACAAATTCCCTTTGCTGTCTTTGGAGGAAGCCAACACGTTTTTCATCCCATACGCCGAAAGCGTATCATTTACCGCCTGATTCGAGAAAAACCGCGAAGTCGCCGGATTGAAGAACTTGATGTCGCGCTTTGTGGAAATCAGCAGCGAACCATCGTACAGTCCTTCGACCGTCTGAATCTTATTCGCACCGAGAATGTCGTCGCTGCCGCTTTCATCCTTGAACCTGTTTATCCGCCATGTGTTCTTTTCGGAATCCCAGTTCATTCTGTCCAGCCCTTCGGCCGTTCCCATCCAGACTTCTCCCCGGGGAGAACACCAAAGTGAAGAAATAATGTTGTGGGAGGGTGTGTTGGTATTGTTCGGGTCGTGTCTCAATGAGATAAAGGCAGGATTTTGACCGTTGGAAAATTGCCGGATTCCATCAAATGTCAAAATCCACAGATTTGAAAATGAATCCTCGCACAGAGAAACTACCGTATTCCCCAGTCCGCTCCTGTTAACCGGATCGATGTAAATCCTTTCTTCAAATTTTGGCAAAGCATCCCGACGGGTACTGAACCGCAGTAGCCCGCTGCCCCGGGTTCCAATCCACACTTCACCCCTCCTGCACAAGGCTGTCACCCCTTCGGAATTATCGGCAACCTTCACCAGCCCGCGGTTCTCCTCTACGGTCTGCCTGTTGCCCACCAGGACATTTTCATTGCAACACAGCCAAATATTATCATTCTGATCGACGAACACTTTGGAGTACCGGTCTTTCTCCGAAAACTCCCTGCACGGAGCCGTCTCATTTTTCAGAGAGACGATAGACAGACCGGCATCGGTTCCTATCCACAGATCCTTGTCCCTGTCCAGACAAACAGAATAAACGTTGTTGTTTGCCAATCCGGAACTTTCATCCAGATGCCTCCACAGATTGTTATTCTTGTATACGTAAACGCCATGTCCGGATGCGATTACGACCATTCCGTCATCCGTGCAGACAATGTCGGTAATATCGTTCCGGAGAAGATCATGGTCATAAACGGACAACTTGTTATACCTGACATCATACTCGAAGAGGCCGCGGTTCGTCCCGATAAGAAGGATGTTTTCCGTCTTGAATCTCAAGCAGTTGACATCCTTTAATGACAGCGTATCTATTTGCAGGTCATATGACTCGATTGCATGACCGTCAAAGCGTGCCAGGCCATTGTCATAGCCAATCCACAGAAAACCACTTTTATCTTGGACGACGCACGAAAGGGTGTTGAAACGCAGATCGCCGGAAAAATCATAAGACTCCAGAATGCCCGCCTTCAAAATGACAGGAACCAGGAGCATCATTATTACTGCAATTCGTCTCATGCAGCAAAGATAAGAAATTCATCAATCCAAACGCCAGACTGCGCTTATCTTTGTCCTGTCGCCATTTACCCTTATGATGACAGGCCAGCAGGTTGATGTCGGAGCATTCTGATAAGGATAGCCCAATGATTTCCCGACATACACCCCTTCTACGGTGCCGCCATCAACCGTAAAGGAAACCGTCTTTTCCCCTACGGTCATAGAAAGCCCGCTGGCATAATCAATCCGCCGGACATCTTCAATGTATGAATAGGGACCGTCGTACCCGAGACTGGCGGTTGTCCCCTGGGAGGAGAAAGATGGCATCTCGGTCAGAAGCAAAGCATAATCATAGGTGTGTGAAGTATTCCCCGTGACTATAAACTCATCTGTCATCTGAGTCGCAGACAAGGAAACGTTTCTTGACATTTCCACGCCGTTGTAAGCTCCTGAAACCTTTGCTTTGATACTGGATTCGTTGAAGTCGATCAATTCTCCTGTGGTTTCTGCCTGATTTTTCCCGTCAACGGTTACTGTGTTGTGGGACAGTGTATTTTTATACCATCCCTGGAAAGAGGGCACGGAATACGCCGGAGAGCCAAAATCCGGAAGGATTTCTTTCTGCCCGTCATGAAGGGTTATCGACAGCTTGTCCGGATGCCCATGGCTTCCGCCGTGCGGTCCATATTTCATCACGACGGACCATTGATTTTTATGGAGAATCGCGAAGCCCATATCATTGAACGCGCAACTTTTCTGACTGGAAGATCCGGTATAGGGGATATCGTCGGGATTGAGAAGATTCTCCGCGCCCTTCCGGCCTGCTTTATTCCAACAGCGGGCAAGTACAGAGGCAAAGTTTTGCGGACGGCCATATCTCAGATACGCAAGATTGTAATAACGGGCATATGAAGTCAGGGACGCCCCCGTCCAGCCATCATTGTGGGTAACCATGCTCAAATCTGAATACACACTGTTCAGGGGGGTCTCAAACATCCTCTTCAAATCATCCCCGTAAAGATTGATTTCCATGCATCTCACAGCCTCGGCCGTTTTGAGCATTGCCTGAAGAGCGTAGAAATGATAAGAAACCGATCCTTCGGACCACCATCCGTCAGAATAAAGATTAGAGGCCAGAATCGCTTTAAAGCCATATACCGGCGTTTCTATAGCATCATTCACAAGATCTTTATTCCCCGTTGCAACACCAATACTCGCAATGGCCGCATTGTGCCAGGTCTGCCAGTTGGTCGTTTGTTTTCTCTCTTTGAGCATGGCTGCCGCCGGCAAAAACAAATTAGCCTCAATCTTGTTTCTCACCGACTCCGGAATCGTGGTTTTAACTGTTTTATAAGCCATTGCAGCGTCGCAGAACCACTTGGCTTCATCCAGACTCTGGGCAAACATTCTTCCTGCCGTATTCGGGTTTCCGGACACGCTATGCTCCTCCCATCCGGACCAATGAGAGGCATAGTCATCCAGCATGAAAGCAATGGAGGCTGCATATTCCTTGTCTCCATTGATGATGTAGAGGTACATACACGCGGTAAGATAGTCCAGATTCTTGTTATGCACCTCGCTTATCCAGGCCATATCATACACCCCGCCCGAATAGGATCTTCCACATTGGGGACACACGTGTGAATGGGGCGACGCAAAAGCAAATGTGAGTTCCACATTGCAGTCGGGACAGTAATAGTAATGTCCGTACCCTCCTTCTGAATCCGGCACGGAGAGAGAGTACTTAAGCCGTTGGCGTATGGTCTTTTCGTAAGACGCCACCATTTCTGTTCCCCAGGAGACGGCTGCGTTCTTTCGGATGCTTTCTATATCCTCGTCGCTGAAGAAATAGTACGGGTCGTCTTCCGGTACAACGATTTCGCCGCCGGACGGATCATCATCGTCAGGGGTAATATCCGGGTCCTTATTGCACGCAACCAGCAATAGAAGGAAACAGGAGATGCCTCCCAGAATTTTTTTTACAGATGTCATTTCAGTGTCCATATAACATTTACATCCATATCTTTTCCCGTGGTTCTTACGATGACGGGCCAGCATAGTGAGGCGCTTTCCACATTGGATGTTTCTTTCTTTTGAGCGGGGCCTTTCGCCTGGCCGACCAGGATTTTTGCCTCTCCGTGGGTCAGAATCTTGATATTTCCTGAAGCAGTTTCGATTTCAAATGCACCGGAAGACTCATACTCATTTACATTCCAGATCTTTGCATACCCCGGCCTTGTATCTTCTTCTGCTTTGCATCCTTCAACACCGATGCTGGGCTCATCCATAAGCAAGAGCACATAATCATATGTGTGCACGCTATCCGACTCGCAAGTGAACGTATCTGTTAGCCCAGACGGAGAAAGATCCACGGTACGCCTCATCCTGACATTGTTGTAGGCACTGTCGGCAACCGCCTCAATGGTTCCTCCGTCCGGTCGGCTCTCAAATCGCACCAAACAACCCGAAGAAGGATTCTGGTCTCTGCCGTCGACCGTAACGGTGTTATGGGAAATCGTCTTCTTGTACCAAAGTTTATAGTCAGGGACACCATAAGCCGGAGTACCCAGGTCGGGAAGAATCTCCCGCTCTCCATCGTGAAGCGTAATGGAAAGCTTGTCCGGATGCCCGTGCCCGCCGCCGTGCGGGCCAAACTTCACTGTTGCAGATACTTTACCGCTACGCAACACTGCATAGCCGATATTCTCAAAGACGCTACTTCCCTGACTGATGGCAGCCGAGGCGGCAAGGACATCCGGACACATCAGCCACTCGAATCCCTTCAGCTTTGTCTGCCGGGATATGCAAATACTACAAACCGATGCAAATAACGGATCCTTGTTGTATCGTTGATAAGCATACCCATAATATCTGGCACTACTTGTCAACGATGAGCCATACCAACCATCATTGTGGGCCACGTAATCGAGGTTGGAATACGCGCCGCGGACCGGTGTTGCAAACATCGAATAAATACGTGAATCATAAAGATTGATCCCCCGGCATCTGACCGCCTCCGCGGTCAGCATCAATGCCCTCAATGCATAAAAATGGTAGGAAACTGACCCTTCTCCCCACCAGCCATCCGGCATAAGGTTCTTATCGAGAATGTCCTTAAAGCCATATTTTGGCGTATTCAAGGCCGCGTCTATCAAGCTGTCATCTTCAAGAGCCACCCCCAGGCAGGCGAGGCCGCAATTATGCCATGTCTGCCAGTTATTCGTTTTTTGTTTGCGCCTTATCAATTCTGCCGCCGGGGCGAACAGGTTTGTCTGAATGGACTTCTGCTGCGACTTCGGAATCAGTCTCCGGACCGTGACGAAAGCCCTGGCAGCATCCGCCATCCATGTCGACTCATCCAGGCTCTGGCTAAACATTTTCCCCGCACTTTCATCGTAAGCGGAAGCCCTTACTGCATGCTCTTTATAATCAGGGTAATGAAGGGAATAGTCATAGAGCATGTCTGAAATATATCCGGCATATTCCGGCTCACTCGTTATGATATAAAGGAATGTGCACGCGTTAATGTATGATATGTTAATCTTGTGGAGATTGTCAATCCACGCCATATCATATTTTTTCCCTGTATAGTATTTCCCGCATTGCTTGCAATAATGCTCGTGCGGCCTGTCCCAGTCAAAAGTCAATTCAGTATCGTGAACAGGGCAGAAATAATGATGCTTGTAACCGCCTTCGGAAGCCGGCGCCTCCAATGGGTTCTTCCTGCGTTTAGATACTGTCCGCTTGAGGTCGTTCATTATCTGTCCACCCCACTCTGTCGTTGCCGCCAACCGGATGGCCCTGATATCTTCCTTGGAGAAGAACCAGTACTCCTTTGCTCCGGCATACAGGGATGTTGCCCATGCCGAAGCCAATAACAATGAAACCAGTAGCGCTATTTTCTTCATATTGTTTCTTCAAGTTCACTGCTAGACGGATGCCTCACTATGACCCGAATCTTCCGTATTACTTCCTTTTTATCCTGGATGGTAGCGTTGAATGCGACAAATGTCACGTCGTACGTTCCGGGTTTGTTATAGATATGGCTGAACTGTTCTACCGGTGCATCGGAAAAGCCCTTGATGGCATAAGGATGGTCGGGACCGACATTCACTTCATCCTGAATTGTGAACGGAACGGAAATCGCCCAGTGTTCCACCTGTCTTGTCGCCGCCTCCATGGGACCCTGCAATTCAATCATCGATGAAGTTACGGATCCGCTGCATGCATGGTCTGTTCCGGCACCTTCATCGACAATCCTGAATGACTCGGCGCCGCTTATAAGAGGAACCTGCCCCAGCTGGGGAGAATAGGAAAAGACCATGGGTTCACTGATCTGCCAGGTCCTTCTCTTTCCGTATTCCGCCGTGGGCCTCATCAGATAGCGGAAGGCGACGTAGTATTCCTTCCCTTCCTCGACATAGCTTCGGATATCCGCTACACCAGAGGAGGTAACGGCACCGTCACTGAGGACAAACAGTGAGGTAATATCTGTCCACTGCGCTGAGGAAACGTTGGCGAAATCAGAATAATTACCATTGAAGTCCGATGAAATCATAACCGACAGCTGGTCGGCCTGGGATCCAAGTTTTACTCTGGAGGAGAAACTCATGCTCAATCCTTCGTTCTGGACAATGCGCCCCTTCCTGTACTTATAGTCATTGTATATCTCCCCGGAATAGAAGGAAATGTATTGAGGATCTCCCTTGAACAGAAACACGACTTCCTCTCCCGGGGCGTATACCTTTTTGTCGGTACTGACCTCAAATGTTGGAGCCGAAGTGAGCATATCTGTATCCTTGCATGCACCGAAAAGTACGGCACATGCCAACAAAAGATATATCGTACTTTTTTTCATACGGATTACCAATTGGGATTCTGAACCAGTTTCTTGTTGAGGGCCATCTCATGGCTCGGAATCGGGAACAGGAGGTGTCGTTCGTTTATGTTATTGAAACTCAAAGTGTAGTAAGCATTGGGTGCCACAAAGTTAATTTGAGTCGCCACATTCTTCAACGTGGGGATGAGGATTCCCCAGCGGATCAGATCCTGTTTCCGCAGGCTTTCAAAGCAAAGTTCGCGGGCCCTTTCGTCTTGAATGACTTTAAGGAAAGAAGCCTTGTCAAGCCCTTCCGCAATCAGTGAGGCTCCGGCCCTGTCCCGAACGGCGTTCAAAGCGGCCAGGGCTTCTGCCGAAGGTCCGTTCTTAATCTCGTTCTCGGCTTCCGCGAACATCAACAATACATCCGAATATCGAAGCAGCGGGTAATTCTGGCTGGAATTATATGTTGTGTTCTTCAGTGTTTCGTACTCTCTGCGCCATTTCCCGACATTCCGGGTCCAGTGACTTTTCTCCGTATCAGCATACATCTCCTTCTGCCCGTATGCGAGATATTTGAAAGGAGAGATATTCCAGTCCCGCCGGACGTCTCCTTCTTCATATTTGTCATATAGCACGCCTGTTGCGTCTATGTATCCATAAGACGGATTGATGGTGAGGTCTGCATGAGAATACTGTATGCCTATCCAGGCGCCTACCTTTCCTGTTTCCGTATAGGCGTCCGTAAGATTTCCCCAGAACTCCACCTCCCAAATGCTTTCCGCCGGGTCATACTTGTCCTGTGCATAGTTTATAAACACCTGGCTATAGTCAGGGTTTAAGGCGTGCCCGGCCGCCTCATCGTCCATAACGGCTTTCGCATAGTCTCTGGCCTCCAGATACTTCATCTTGTCCCCATAAGTCTCGCCAGCCATGTAAAGGCAGACACGGGCTAAGATTCCACGAACGGCAGACCTGCTCACCCGTCCTCCGTATCCAATATTCTCAATACCGTCGACCAAAGACTCTGCCTCTTTCATGTCTCTTAGGATCCTTTCATAAACAAGGTCCTTCGACGTGCGGGCCACATCGAGATGATCTGTTGAGCGCGTTGGCTTAAGAAGCAGAGGTACGTCTCCCCAATACTGAACCAAAAGAAAATAGTAATACGCCCTCAAGAACAATGCTTCTCCTTTGATCCGATTCTTGACAGGCTCGTTAATATCTGCATCATCAATTCTGCTCAGCAGTTCATTCGCCCGGTTAATCCCCAGATAACAAGCCTTCCACATCGCTTCGATGATCTCATCACTTGAAGAAAAGTTGTATACCTGTGGTCCGGTAATCATTTTTTCTCTGGCATAATATCCTTCATCCGCCTCGTTAGCCATCCGGCTGAACATATTGGATCCATACAAACCACCCTGTCCGAGGACGTCATATACAGAAACGAGAGCTGCTTCAAAATGCTCTTTTTTCTTATAATAGCTATCCTCGGTCAAAAAGTCCGTCGGTTGAACCGTCAGGAAATCCGAACAGGATACCGTCAGCGTTGCCAACACAAATAATAATATCCTTTTCATATCCTTATTTGCTTTTGAACACAATATTTAAGCCTAACACCACCGAACGGGCCATCGGATAAGAAGAAAAGTCAAATCCCGGTGTCAGGATTGAGTTTCTGGTGGAGACTTCAGGGTCATAACCGGAATATTTGGTAAAGGTTACGAGATTATGCCCCGTTAAATAGAGGTTTAATGACCGGATGCCCGCTCTTTTCAGTGCGGGGAAAGAGGAGAATTCGTATCCTATCGTCAGATTTTTCAATCTTAAATAAGATCCATCTTCCAGGACACGGGAGGAATACCGGCCAAGCGGGCCATGCCCTCCTGCCCGGAAATTCTTGTTGGTCTGATTCTCCGGGGTCCATCTGTCCTCATAGCTCCTGAATTGGTTAACGAAGGTCAGGACCGTTGTGTTCCCTTCAAAAATCAGTCTGTTGGCATTCAAGATATGGTTGCCGTATGACCATTGGAAGAAAGCGCTTATGGTCAGCCCTTTCCATTTGAAGGTGTTTGTGAAACCGCCGGTATGAATCGGAAGCCCGCGGCCGATTATTGTCCGGTCGTACGAGTCAACAGTCCCGTCACCATTCAAATCTTTGTATTTAATGTCTCCCGGCTGGATGGATCCCCTCGTGTTTCCGTTGGAGGGGACATCGTTCTTCAATACGTAAACACCCGAAGCGGATACATTGAAATCATCATATTGATAAACGCCGTCGTATACATACCCATAGAACATTCCCGTCGATTTGCCCACCTGGGTCAGGTAAAGGGGCTCATTATTGTAGTTCGACTCGAAAGTTACGAATGAATACAGATTCTGCTTGTTGTCCTCCAGCGATAGAATCCTGTTTTGATTGAATGCGATATTAAAATCCGTGGTCCAGGTGAAATATCTTCTCTTGATATTTACCGTACTCAATGTGAACTCCATACCCCTGTTCATAACGCTGCCGACATTCTTGTAGGCCGTCTCAAAGCCGGATGTATACGGAAGTTCCGCATTCAACAACAAATCCCTGGTAACCTTGTGATAAAGGTCTGCCGTGAAAAGGATTCTGTCGCGGAAGAAGCCCAGATCTATTCCAAGGTCCCATTGTTCGGTCGTCTCCCACTTAAGGTCCTTATTCCCGATGTTTTCCTTCAGAAGTCCCTGAAGCGGGGTCTTGTTCTGAAAAGAGTATGAAACGCTGATAGGTGTCTTGAGGCTTGAGATGTACGCATAATCTGTCACCCGGTTATTTCCTGTCTGTCCCCAGCTCAACCGGATCTTCCCCGTCGACAAGAATGTAACGGGACGCATGAACTTCTCCTCGGTCAGATTCCAGGCTATGGCTGCAGAAGGGAAATATGCCCATCGGTTTTTCTTTGAGAAGCGGGAAGACCCGTCAGCGCGCCATGTTGCGGTGAACAGATACCTGGAGTCATAGTTGTAGTTTATACGACCGAAGAAGGAAGCCATCGTATAAGCTGTTGATTCTGAGATGGAATTAACCAGAACTCCTTCGTCCAAGCCATCAATACCAAGTTCCTCATTAGGGACATTTGCTGCTGTAAAGCCCCTTCCAACCGTCTTGCCCTTTTGGAAAGAGGCACCCGCTACTACGTTAATGTTGTGCCTGGTCTTTATGCATTTGTCATACGTCAGCGTTGTTTCACTTGACCAAATTTCCCTCCTGTAATCATTGACGGAACCCCATTGGCCACGATTGTTTCTTGGATTCAGGTTGCTGCCACGAAGTGTTTTGGAATTATGGAACGCTTCCTGTTTGCGATCCCTCAGGCTCATCGTACCGGTGGTCAGAAGAACAAGCCCGTCGATGGGTCTTACCTCCAGATAAAGATTTGCCAGGGTATTGGTCGTGAACATCTTCCGGTACTCGTTGTCGTTCGTGATTACCGGGTTGAACCGGACGTCATTGATATCCGTCACATCTTCATCGACCAGGGAATTTTCAAGATCCGCCTCCGGGTCGTATGAAACCGGCCTGTAGGCAAGCGCATTGAATAACTGGTACGTGGTGATGTTATAATCCGTGGCTCCTTCCGCAGCGGTCTGCCCCCATTCCGTCTTGCGGCTGAAGTGAGCAGAAACGCCGGTTTTGACATATTTCCCGATTCGCTGGTCAAGATTGATCCTGCCCTGGTAGCGGTTATACCCGGTATTGGAAATGATGCCGTCGGTGTTGTAAAATGAACCGGAAAAAGAATAGCGGGTCTGGTCGTTGCCTCCACGAACCGACAGCTCGTAGTTCTGGGTGACAGGCACGCGTTTCCTGATTTTGTCGAACCAGTCTACACCTTCTATATCGCGATATGACTCCAGGGACCTCCCGTCCGAAAAATATTTTTCAGCGGTAAGCCCCGGTCTGAGCTCATAATTATACTTTACAAACTCATAAGGAGACATTACATCGATCTTGTTGGAGATCCCCGAGATTCCACAAGACGTTTTGAACGTTACGACGGGTTTTCCGATCTTTCCCTTTTTCGTTGTCACGACGATAACGCCGTTGGCGGCACGGGCCCCATAGATGGCTGTTGACGAGGCGTCTTTTAGCACATTGACGGACTCTATGTCGTTGATTCCGAGCGAAGATGCGTCAAAATCTTCCACAGGGAAACCATCTACCACATAGAGAGGAGAATTTGACTGTGTAAGCGAATTATTTCCCCTGATAATAATTTGTTGTTCTACACCTGGCTGACCATCTGTCGAACTGACCTGTACTCCCGCCACACGCCCGCTCATTGCTTCAGTAAAAGAGGCGACGGGGACGTCCTCTATCGAAGTTACATCCACACTTGAAACGGATCCCGTTAAATCCTTCCGGGCAACCGTTCCATAACCGATCACGACAACACCTTCCAGGTCCTGGGCCGTTTCGCTCATGACAATGACAGAGGCATCCGACGCTTTGACCTCTACTTGGTCATAGCCCAGGCTTGTGGCAACAAGGACGGCGTTAGATGAAGAAACTCCGATGGCATAAGTTCCGTCATTATCGGTTACTACGCCTTTTGATGTCCCTTTTTCCATGACGGCCGCACCAATAATCGGCAGGCCCGTCGGGTCCGTCACTTTCCCTTTTACTGTCACCTCCTGGGCTTTTGCGGTCAATGCCCCCGCAAGCACAAGAAATAGAGCAATGATATATTTATGATTCATTTTGCAAGGAGCCTTTATTTATAACCACATTCCGGAATCTCAAAAGCGCCTCAATATAGTAATAATCTGCATAAGATAGCGGAGCATCCACCTCCCTGGACTTGGGATAATTCCCCGTACTGTGTTTCAAGAGATAACATCCGTTCGTTCCCGCCTCCGCGGTATAAACAGGCGAGGACAATACCCTCAGCTGTTTCTCTGCCACGTTGATGTATCGTTTGCCTTCGTCTGGGCAGTAGGTGGAGAGCTCTATCAGGGCGGAGCACATAATTGCCGCTGCCGAGACGTCCCTGACGGTATTCGGGATATCCGGAGCATCAAAGTCCCAATACGGGATCATGTCTTCCGGCATTCTTGGATGTCCGATCATAAATGCTGCAATCTTTTTAGCCTGCTCCAGGAAAACAGGATCTTTCGTATACCTGTACATCATTGTATATCCATAGAGCCCCCAAGCCTGCCCACGAGCCCACGCGCTTGAATCTGCGTAGCCCTGTTGAGTCTGTTTCGCCTCGACTTCTCCCGTCTCCGGATTGTATGATACAACGTGATAAGAACTGAAGTCATCCCTGAAGTGGTTCTTAATGGTTGTGTTAGCGTGATTGACGGCCATTTCAAGATAACGGTTGTCGCCGCTTTCTTTCGAGGCCCAGGCCAGTAGTTCCAGATTCATCATGTTATCAATGATGACAGGGAACCGCCATCCTCTTAATCCGGTCTTCCAGGATTGCGTGCATCCTACAATCGGATTATACCTTTGCGACAACGACTCCGCCGCTTCCAGCATAATGTTCCGGACATCATCCCCTCCCAAAAGCCGATATTGATTTCCATAGCTGCACCAGATCATGAAGCCAACGTCATGGTTGGTCGTGTTCGTCTTCTGGGGTTCGACATATGCGGTAAACTTCTCGGCCTGACGCCGGAATTCTTCATCGCCGGTATATTCATATATATACCAGAGTGTTCCGGGGAAAAACCCCAATATCCACGAATTCGTGTCAAGGGGATCCTCCAGCGTCACGACGTTGTCTTTCAAGGAACGAGGGAGCATGCCCGGAGTTCTGTCCAGATTGGAGCAGAACTCCGAGTATTGCTTCACTGCGTTTGCAAAAGCCTCGTCGATAACCACGTCCATCGGCCGGGACGAACAGGCGAAGAGCATGGCGGCCGACGCGGCCATCATGAATAATCTTTTCATCGAAAAGCGCTTTTGCGGTTATTCAGTTGATGTATCGACGGTAATGGTGATACTCTTGATATAGATATTCTGATTAGGAGACTTGAGCAGGAAATAGGCGCAAGGATTGGCAAACTCCACCGAAATGACATTTTCCACCGGGGAAAGAGACGCGGAATACACATCCGTCCCCTTGGATGTGGTGCCACCGGCTACCGTCAGTGTATTGGCCCCATATCCATCGGTCAGAACCGCTACGGACTTGATCTTTCCGATGCTGTTGGTGTTGAAGAACTGGAAATCTGTCTTCTTCCCTTTGAACCTATCACTCTCGCCGGCATTCTGAAGGATCCTATTGGCGGTCAGTTCCATTTCATCCTGCGTCCAAGTGTAGTCGCCATAGCTGGTGTTCAGGCCGTCGATGTCGGACGGCGTGACTGTAATCGTCTTGATGGAGGCCGTCTTCTTTGTGGTGCTGAATGTCTTATATTCACCCTTCTCGGTGAGTGACTCATAGGTGACGACCGCGCAGTATTCATAGTTCGTTCCGGGCGTCAGGCCGGAGGCCGTGGCCGAGAAAGAGCCGTCGGAGGAGACCGTCACGGTGGAAATTGTCACGCCGGAAGGATTGCCCTTGATCTCAAATCCGCATACGATGTTTGCCGTCGAGGGGATATTGCCGGCGGAGTAGCTGCCATGTAGCGTGGCAGTTTTTCCATCGGTGGTCAGGAGATCATCTGCGTCACCGGTAACAGCCGCAATCCAGGGGTCGACATCATATTTAACGATGATCTTGCTGACGTTGGTCGTAGCTGAAGAAGCCTGCAGCATAAAATAACTGGCGGCAACGCCGTCGGGAATCGTATAGGTACATTTGTTTCCGTCCTTGACAGGCGTTATCGCATTCGTTGTCGGCTGAACTGTCGTGCCGATGTACAGCAAGAGTTCCGTCTGCGTATCATCAGCCAGTATGACCTGGATCTCGGTAATGCGCCCAAATTCGGACTTGTTATACAGTTTACCTCTATTGGATCCGCGGAAAGAAATATTGCCTTCACTGTTCAGTACTTGGACAGCACCAAACTGGGCGGTATCATAGCTCCAAGTCCTCTCGGCCCCACCGTCAAAACTGGTTGATTCCGTTACATCTTTTTGAACGATTGCGAAATAATTACCGGTTATCGATTCTTCCCAGTTGGCGTTGTTCAGTTGAATGTTGGTCACTCTCCCGCCGGCAATGATGAAGTCATTGGTGACTTTCTTTACCTTTGTCCAGGGAACATCCTGGTCACTCCATGCCTCAATTGCAAGTTCAGTATTTGCCGGTATTACATTATCGTTCCAAGAAACCATAATATAGGCTGTGAGGATTTTGTCGGCGCCAAGGGTGATGCCATTCGTCGACGCGTCATCCTTAAGAGTAAGAATAAGTTCATCCGTTGTCGCATCCCCGGCATTTGTCGTGCTGAAAATCGGAGCAGGAGCCTTGAGACCCACTTTATAGACCTTCGTAAAGCTATCCGGGAGCTGCAACTTGAACCGAAGGGCGCCGTTCTGCTTTCCGGAAAAATCGACGGAGCCATACTGCTCTAGACCGGCCTCTATCGCGTTCCATTCCAGATGAGCGGTGCTGCCATTTCCGATCTGTGTCTGCGAGGTGTAGCTGCGGGCATTGATGGCCGCTTCATCTGCATATGTGCCGGGATAAAAGACAGTGTATTCCGTTCCGGTTACGGGCGTTCCTTCAAATTGGGCATTATTTGCAGTAAAGCCGTTCTTGATGGTAAACAGTTCGTTCCCGGAACCGCCGGCTGTCGCGATAACGCGGATATTGTCATCTGCCTGCCATGCAAGGGACATTCCGTTTTCCACGCCCGCATCCGTAAGAGATACCTTCGAGATCTCATCGGGAATGTTTGCGCTGATGATGGAGGGGGCAACGTTCTCCAGATTATTCTCCTTGGCGCAAGATGCCATAAAGCCAAGGGTAATGGCTGCCAATAACGCAGCACGCATGGTAACATTTTTCTTCATAATGAGCATACGTTAAAGGTTAATTGTTGAATTCCTCTTCAAACAAGGAGCTCTCGTTTAACTTGTCCGGAAGATTTCCGCTTTGGCAGAAATTTCCCTCGGCTGTCAGATGCTTCACCAGTATTCCCGGCGAGGCATAAATGCGTTTAGTGCGTTTAAGTTTCATTAGTAAGTCGGGATTTTTAATTTATTGCTATCAATATATGGTTATCATTATTGCAAATTTACCATTACTGAGGGCAATGTTTGTTCAAAATACAAACAAATTTCCGTGTATAACGGTCAAATTATGAAGAATGTACAATAATTATTCAGATTAGTTTAATTTCTGTGCGGATGGCAAGTTGGGGTAGTGCTTTGGATGACGATTTTTAAATCCTGATCATCGGGAGATATTTCAGTGCTCGTCACATCGACAGCAAAGAGAAAACTGAAGCAACTGGACTAAAAAAAGAAGCAGGAAAACGCAAATTAACGCATTTATTTTTACACTAATATTACCCATTTAGTAATGTTGGAAATTGTAATATATTGAAAATCAAATAAATATGGATCATTGTTAGAGTCTCGTTTTCCGCTCCAATAAAATGACAATCTCCAAAAAGAGGTTGTCATTTTTCTTTTGTCCCCAAAAAATTCGTAACTTGCACACGAAATAAGAAGATATCGCCATGGAAAACACTTATCCCATCCGCGACAAAATTGAATATATTATTGCATTCATCAATGAATTCGGGCAGCGATTCGGTCTCACCGACTCTCAGGCCTATCGTTATCTGAAGACCTATGGAGCAATTACCAATATTGACAAACACTACGGAGCGCTTCACATTCAGGACTTTCGTGGTAATGTAGAGGACGTTGCAATCTTCTGTAGAAGAAAGGGAGGACAACTGATATGAGGCTATATCACGGATCCAACGTCGACATAGACGTAATCGACCTCTCCAAATCCCGCCCTGGGAAAGACTTTGGCAGAGGTTTCTATCTCTCTGCCGACAAACAGCAGGCTATAGAAATGGCCGAGAGCAAAGTCGCATTCCTCGGAGGTGAACCCATTGTGACGGAATTTGAATTCGATGATAGTATCCTTAGCTCCGGTCAGCTGAAATTCAAGACATTTGAATCTTATTCCGAAGAGTGGGCCAAGTTTGTCTATGACAACCGCGAGAACTTCTCCGATACGCCGATCCATAACTATGACATCATATACGGGCCCATTGCTAATGATAAGGTCGGAGCACAGATCCGCAACTTCAAGAACGGCAGTATCGACCTGGATGAACTGATGCGTCGTATCAAATATCTTAAAGGCATTACCTTCCAGTATTATTTTGGTACGGAAGCCGCCGTCAAATTCCTCCACAAGCTATGAGCGAACACTTCCAATATCTCAAAGAAGGCCTTGTGGCGGATTTGATAGACCGCGTAATGGCCGACTATCATCTGGACCTTGAAAAGGCCCTGGATGTTGTGTATTCCTCTGAGATCTTCCAGAAACTCTCGGATCCGGCGACTGCACTATTCAAGGAGGGACCGGTGTACATTTATTCTTACTTGAAAGACGAGTTGGAGAACGGTAAAATCGGGTAATGAGGTAATGATGCAGAAAACAAGTTGTCCGCGCTTGGCGGAAGTTGAAATTCGCTGAGCCACCTCCCCCGGCCCGGCGAATGTCGGAACGAGTTTCTTTCTGGCATATATCGGAAATTCCGACGGGAAGTGAACCAACCCGGGGCATCATACTGCAGATTCTCCTGTTTGGGGATATCACGGAAAATCACTAACTTGCAACGTTGTCCAAAAAACTCTGCGTATGAAACGATTGATTTACCTCTCCCTGGCTGCCTTGATGGTGCTGTCGCTAGCCTCCTGCAAGAAG
>JAEEGG010003797.1_pt1 | contig 37346 bp, 29 predicted proteins | sample 9134161 | NCBI WGS metagenome assembly JAEEGG01 (sample SAMN16246543, study PRJNA631951) | gut metagenome | biome: gut microbiome; feature: rumen; material: CR-attached | host: Bos | place: Iran: Karaj | collected 2018-10
GTAAGAGAAAGTCTTGTCTGCACTTGATGCAAGTTCTACAGCTTCGCCGTAAATCTTTGCTTCTGCAAATGCCTTCTTAGCCCACTGACCGGTAAGGATATATCCGGCTTTTTTATTCTTCATCATGTTCATGGGAACTTCTGCGAAAAACTGTGAAGCGCCGCCCTGAAGGAATAATACTTTGTAATTGTCGGGAATGTTCATAAGTTCTCTTAAATCTGCTTCTGCATCTTTAATGATTTTGTCATAAACTTTTGAACGATGGGACATCTCCATTACGGATTGACCTGAACCCTGATAATCCATCATTTCTTCTGCTGCTTCTTTTAAAACTTCTTCAGGTAAAACAGCGGGACCTGCAGAGAAATTGTAAACTCTTGCCATGATATAGCCTCCAATTTATATTATAAAAATTTAAATAAATACCCTTCGGGTAAATAAATTCACGTTCACTATTTTACTTTTATAAAAATATTAAGTCAATACAAAAAATGCATAAAATGATAATTTTTTAACAATATATGAAAAATTGTAAAATTTATCCATAAATAAAGGATTTTCGTAACCTCAATAATACATATTTTTCTCATAAAAAAACCGAACACTTTGAATGCTCGGTTTAATTTTAATTTATAATCTTAAAAAACTAGTTTTCAACTGATTCTCCCGATTCGTCAGCTTCAGATTCTTCAGATTCATCTTCTTTTAAAGTTTCTGAATCTTCCGATTCTTCTACTTCTTCAGGCTCTTCAACTACAGGAGGCTCATAATGATGAACAATAACGGGAGTTCCGATTTCCATCATGTCAAACAGTTCGCTCATCTTATTAAGAGGTGTGTTGACACATCCGTGAGAACCGCCCCAGATATAAATTTCTCCGCCGAAGGTTCTTCTCCATGTAGCATCATGAATACCGATCTGACTCGTGATACACATCCAGTAATAAACGAAAGATTCGTATCCGGGTCCGATAAGAGTTACGTTTCTTGCCTTATTTAAGATAAAGCAAACGCAGTCGGGTGTCATATTACCGTTAGCTTTACATCCCGTAACAACATCCGTATCAAATACAAGTTTATTGTCTACGTAATAGTACATATGCTGATTAGTGATATCAACTTCAACATAAGTACCGCCATAATTATTTGCGTAGGTTCCTCTGTCTTCTTTTTTGATATAAATAGGCTCTCTCTCGCCGGGACTTTTATGCGACTTAATAATCGCTTCAAGCTCTTCGGCTTCAGCTTTTACATTAATAAGACTTCCGTATGTGGTATATCTCGTATAAGGAATTGTAACTGTTCCGCCGCTGGTTGTGTCAAAATACTTATCCTTATAGAAATTGTCATATTCATCCGACAGTCCCTGTACAAAAGCAAGCACTTTTTCGGAATCAATAACCGCCTCTCCGTCTTCGAAAACAAAATCTCCGTTTTCGTCCAAAAGAAGCATCTTTGATATAACCGCACCGTCAACCGTGATATCCTGACCGGTTGCAAGCTTATATGTCATATTAAAATCAAGTGTTTTTTCAAGCTTATCCCAGTCCGAAATGAGTTTTTTCTCTTCGGCAGATCTTTCGATACTCTTATAAACTCCGGCTTCTTTTAAGTTGATATAACCCGTATCATCAACAGATGCGGACATAACAATTTCTTTTAAAAGATCCCAGTCCAATAGATTTTGCGTATCGTCGATAAGTTCGTAGCCACGCTCTTCGGTATACTTAATCTCAGCGCGTCTTTTAGGATCAAATCTGTCTCTTTTTCCAAGATGGGAATTGGAGACAATCTGCAAGAGCTTTTTATCATCAAGATATCTCTTGGGATAATATACATATTCATGCTTTTCAAAAATACATTTAACCCACAGATATGGATTCTGTGAGTCTTTTATGTACTGAATCGCATTTCCGATTTCGTCGTAGTTGTAGTTGTATATCTCGGAGCCGTCAATAAAAATTTGAGTCCCGTCAGTATCTTCTATGACGAGATTATGATTTACCACGCTTTCGTTAATCAGTGTATCGCAGACGCTGAAATTCTTATTCGAAACATTTACACCGTTAATGTAAGTATTGGGGCAGAACCAGTGTCTGAAATAAAATACTCCGAAAAAATACACCCCCGCAAACGTAATAAGAAGAAACGATAAAATTGTAATTAAAATAATACCGATTCTTTTCACGAAAACTCCTTATTCGGCTTTTTCAATCTGAGCTATAGCCGATTTTTTCATAGGGATTCTGCAGTTTTTGTTGTTACCGAATTCAACGATTACATCTTCGTCTGTAATATCAATGATAACACCGTAAAAACCGCTGGTTGTTACAACAGCATCGCCAACTTCCATATTGGAAAGCATTGCCTGCATTTTTTTCTGTTCTTTTTTCTGAGGTCTTACAATTACAAAGTAAATAAATACACCGAAAACAGCGATATAAAGGACTGTGCCCCATATACCGAGACCTCCTAAAAATCCGCCACCGGATGTATTTGCAGCTGCATCAAGTAAAAGATTGAACATTTTGAAACTCCTTTATTCTAAATTAAACAACTAATACAATAATTTATTTCTAAAAATAATACAAGTGGAAATTATTATTCCTCGTGCATCATTGATGAAATTTTATTCTTTTTGAATTCAGCGAAGCATCCTTTGTCGATAGCATCTCTGATTTCAGCCATCAGATTATTGTAGAAATAAAGATTATGCAATACGCAAAGTCTCATTCCGAGCATTTCCTTGGCTTTTAAAAGATGTCTTATGTAGGCTCTTGAGTATCTCTGACATGTCGGGCACTGACAACCTTCCTCTATGGGAGAATCGTCAAGCTCATATTTTGCATTCATCAGATTAATCTTTCCGAAATTGGTATAAAGATGTGCATGTCTGCCGTTTCTTGTAGGATATACACAGTCAAAGAAGTCGACGCCACGTTCTACCGCTTCGAGAATATTAATCGGAGTTCCGACGCCCATCAGGTATACAGGCTTATCAGAGGGAAGGTACGGAACCGTCTTTTCTATTATTTCATACATTTCCTCATGAGTTTCACCCACGGCAAGACCGCCGATAGCATATCCGGGAAGATCGAGCTCGGATATTCTTTTTGCATGCTCTATACGGATATCGGGGAAAATCGCTCCCTGATTGATACCGAACAAAAGCTGGTCTTTATTAATGGTATCCTCAAGAGAATTAAGCCTCGTCATCTCAGCCTTGCATCTTTCAAGCCATCTGGTGGTTCTTGCAACGGAATCCTCTACATACTTTCTTTCAGCCTTGGAATTCGGACATTCATCAAAAGCCATAGCTATCGTGGAAGCAAGATTAGACTGAATCCTCATGCTTTCTTCGGGTCCCATAAAGATCTTTCGTCCGTCAATATGAGAAGCAAAATATACACCCTCTTCTTTTATTTTTCTTAAAGAAGCTAATGAAAAAACCTGAAATCCGCCGGAATCTGTCAGAATAGGTTTGTTCCACGACATAAACTTATGTAAACCACCAAGCGCTTTTATCTTGTCATCACCCGGTCTTACATGTAAATGATAAGTATTGGAAAGTTCAACCTGTGTTCCTATTCTTTCAAGATCTTCTGTAGATACCGCGCCTTTAATTGCAGCAACCGTACCGACATTCATAAATACAGGCGTTTCGATAACACCGTGTACGGTCTCGAAGCGCCCTCTTTTAGCCAAACCCTCTTTTTTTAATATGGTAAATCTTTCGCTCATAAATCTATTCCGTAATTTCTTCAGTCACAACGCCGTTATATTCATTGACCATATCAACAAATTCTTCGAATGTCAGATTATTGATATAGATGAATTCAGCAGCATCTTTACCAACATATCTGAAGTGCCAGGGTTCGTACTGAATCTTGGTAATATCCTCTTTACCTTCGGGATATCTTAAAATAAAACCGTATTCAAATGAATGTTCTTTAAGCCAGATACCTGCATCGGAATTGCCAAAATCCGTATCCGTACAGTTGTGACTGTAACTTACAATATCAACAGCAAGACCGGTTTCATGTTCACTGGTTAAAGGCGGCGTAACCTTCATGGAAGCTATTTCGGTTGCTTCGGATAATGAATATCCGAGTCTCCTGAAATAATTAATCTTCTTTTCATACAGATAGGTCTGAGTATTATAATTCCTGTATCCCGAAGCCATTAAAAGATTAATACCGTCTTCTTTTGCTGCTTTAAACATAGCATCAAGGTCGTCATAGATACGCGTATCAACATCAAAGCCGTCAAAATTTTTAAGTATGCAGTCAATATCGGCTTCAAGAGGATTATCCTTATTTACAAGAATTAAATTCCAGTCCTCCAAATCAAAAGAAGCGATTCTTTTAGAAATGCTTGTTTCAAAATCCGCAGGCTCGTTATTCTTATTAACCGAATAATCTTCAGACACATCAACACTTTCTTCGTCCAGCGCATGCATATAAAGAGGTCTGCCCTCCTCGTCAACGCCCGACATCTGGCTTGCAAAAATCATATTTGAAAAGCCAATGGGAATATCCGTGAAAAGCATTACATACAAAAAGACTATTGTGCCTATCGTAAACTTTATTTTATTGGAAAGCAAAAACTTTTTAATACTTTTAAAACTCATAAAATACTTACTTTATACCGTGGAAAATCACACAGTTCGGATAATCAATCTTTACTTCTTTTGCACACATCGAAAGGAGTCCCTTTTCTAGGTCAACATTAAAGAATGTAAGAGTGCTGGATTCGTGATTTAAGGATACCAGGTGCTTTTTATCAGGGAAAAGTGCAGCATCCTTAGGGTACGAACCGCTGATCGGAAGCCAGAGAATCTTGGTCAATAAACCTGTTTCTTCATCTCTTTTAAATATTTCAACGGAATTGTCTCCCGCGGATGAAGTTACGATATAATTTCTGTCTTCGGAAAATTTAAGTGCTCTGGAAACAGACATGGATGCGTGATAATTGTCAACTGTCTGAATTGTCTGAATCTTTTCAAATTCGGGATAACCCGAATCAAGAGCCGTATATGTAAACACGTCTACGGAATTTTGCATTTCGTTAAGAACGTATACATATTTATTGTCTACCGAGAAAATCATATGTCTCGGGCCGGAATTAACGTCTGAACGGATAATGTCTACGGGTTTAAGCTTGCCTGTCTCATAATTAAGAGCATAAACATTAACATGATCCATACCTGTATCCGAAGCTAAAAGAAACTTGTTGTCTCTCGACATCTTTACACAGCTTACATGCGGAACATAGGATCTGTCGGAAACTTCGCCCATACCCTGGACATAGATTTCATCAGTTATCTCTCCGACCGCTCCGTCTTCGCCTACTCTTAAAACAGTTATCTTTCCGTCATGATAACCTGCCACAAAAAGATATCTGTCGGTATAGTCCGTGGAAAGGTAGCAGCCTCTCATGCCGTTAACAGACGCAAAATTGATTTCATCAAGATCGCCGTTCGGACCGATTTCATAACTCTTAACACCCATATCGGTGATTGAATAAAGGAACTGATCGTTATGCGAACTGGTTAAATATGATGAATTGGAAATTTCAATCGAATTTCTGAAAATGAAAGTTCCTTTTTCAATATCTACATCAAATATCGTAATGCCCATTTTGTTTCTTTTGGTATAGCTTGAAACATAGGCAACATATTTTTCGAATCTCATGCAAACCCCCAACTGATTAAATATATAAAAATCCGCTTAAATCCATATAAAATCAATTTACATAATAGCACAAATAATATAAAATAAAAATGTTTTTTGACAATATATATTTTTTTAGATCGGAGCAAAAATGAGCAACAAACTTATTACTCTTGAAAACATTTCAAAATCTTATGACAATCATCTCGTCCTTGACGAAATGAATTTATACATAAGAGAGAATGAATTTGTAACTCTTCTCGGCCCTTCAGGCTGCGGCAAAACCACCACTCTTCGTATTATAGGCGGATTTGAAAATCCTGATACGGGACGTGTTATTTTTGACGGAAAAGATATCACCAAATTACCTGCGTATAAAAGACAGCTTAATACAGTATTTCAGAAATATGCTCTTTTTACGCATATGAATATTGCGGAGAATATCGCTTTCGGTTTAAAGATTAAGAATAAATCAAAGTCATATATCGACGATAAGATTAAATATGCTCTTAAACTCGTTAACCTTGAAGGTTACGAAAACAGAATGCCTGATTCACTCTCCGGCGGTCAGCAGCAGCGTATCGCCATCGCAAGAGCTATCGTAAACGAACCCAAGGTTCTTTTACTTGATGAGCCACTCGGTGCGCTTGACTTAAAACTTCGCCAGGACATGCAGTATGAACTTATAAGACTTAAAAACGAACTCGGCATTACCTTTATATATGTAACACACGATCAGGAAGAAGCTCTTACAATGAGTGATACCATCGTTGTAATGAACCAGGGTTATATCCAGCAGATCGGTACGCCCGAAATGATTTACAACGAGCCTGAAAATGCTTTCGTTGCAGACTTTATCGGAGATTCCAATATTATTGACTCCATCATGATTAAAGACGAGCTTGTTGAAATCTTAGGTACAAAATTTGCATGCGTGGATACAGGCTTTGGCGAAAACGTACATGTCGACGTAGTAATAAGACCTGAAGATATTGAGCTTGTTGCTCCCGAAGAAGGAACAATTTCAGGCGTTGTTACATCTCTTATATTTAAAGGCGTTCATTATGAAATGGATGTTATGGCAAACGGTTTTGAATGGCTCGTTCATTCTACAAAGATGTTCCCTGTAGGTGAGAAGGTCGGCATCAAGGTTGATCCTTTCAACATCCAGATTATGAACAAACCTGCCAGCGAAGACGAGGAGGCCGCACAAATTGAAGAATAAATTCGTCAAATGGCTGTCTCTCCCTTATGCATTCTGGTCGATAGCCTTTATAATCATTCCGCTTATAATGGTCTTCTATTTCGGATTAACCGATAAGAGCGGTAAATTTACATTTGCTAATATCTTATCAATTTCATTGCCCGTGCATTTTAAAGCTCTTTTAATTGCACTTCTTTTATCATTGATAAGTACTATCATCTGTTTGTTACTTTCCTATCCTCTGGCCATGATTCTATCTAACCTTAATTCGAAAAATAACAAACTGATGATTCTTATATTTGTTCTTCCCATGTGGATGAACTTCCTATTAAGAACACTTGCATGGCAGACATTGCTTGAAAACGAAGGTGTAATCAATACGATTCTTAAAGCATTACAGCTGCCTGCTTTAAAGATTATCAATACGCCTTATGCGATTGTATTCGGTATGATTTACAATTTCCTGCCTTTTATGGTTTTGCCTATTTACAACGTTCTTTGTAAAATCGATAAAAACCTTTTAAATGCAGCAAGAGACTTGGGCGCCAACGAAGTTCAGACGTTTTTAAAAGTCACTCTTCCGTTAAGCGTTCCCGGAATTATCTCAGGTATTACAATGGTATTCGTACCTGCGCTTACAACCTTCGTTATTTCCGATTTGTTAGGCGGAAGTAAAATCCTCCTTATCGGTAATGTAATCGAACAGGAATTCACGCTAAATTCAAACTGGCATTTAGGTTCGGGACTTTCAATCGTACTGATGTTATTTATCGTAATATCAATGATAATTACCGCCATTTTCGATAAAGACGGAGAAGGGAGCGCATTATGATATCAAATGTTTTAAAAAGAATCTATATAGCGCTCATCTTCATTTTCCTTTATGCTCCGATGGCAGTGCTTATCGTTTTATCGTTTAACAAGTCCAAATCAAGATCGAAATGGGGCGGCTTTACCTTCCAGTGGTACAGTAAACTTCTCTCCGACTCTTCGATTATGGAAGCGCTTGTAACAACAATAATGCTTGCTGTTTTATCCGCTCTTATATCCACGTTTATCGGAACAATCGCAGCCATAGCAATTACAAGCCTTAAAAAAGGAACCAGAACATTAATGATGGGTATTACAAATATCCCCATGTTAAATGCCGAAATCGTAACCGGTATTTCGTTAATGCTTCTCTTCATCTTCTTTAACGTAAAATTTGGATTTACAACAATTCTTCTAGCGCATATAACGTTTAACATACCATATGTCATTCTAAGCGTTATGCCGCGTATCAAACAGCTTAATCCTTCCGCATACGAAGCCGCAATGGATTTGGGAGCATCACCTTTTAAAGCGTTCTTTAAGGTTGTATTTCCCGATATTTTACCCGGCGTATTCTCCGGTCTTTTGATGGCATTTACGATGAGTATCGATGATTTTATCATCACTCACTTTACAAAAGGTGCAGGCGTTGATACACTTTCAACCAAGATTTACTCACAGGTCAGAAAAGGTATTGATCCTAAAATGTATGCACTTTCATCCATCATATTCGTAACCGTTTTAGTTCTTCTGATACTTGTTAATCTTCTTCCGGGTTCCGGTAAGAAAAACAAAGCAGCCAAGTAAACTATTATCATAAAAGAAAAAGCCGAACTTAATTGTTCGGCTTTTTTACTATCTTTATGTCTTTTATGATTTATTCTGACTTAACTTCTTTCCAGAGTGAATTGTAAAGTTCGTCTCCGTCTTCGCCAAGATATTTGTAAGTCTCAAGGTTGTCGTACTGAGTCAAATCGGGGAATGCGATTTCGGAATTTCTGATGTCTTCATCCTCGATAAGTGCTCTTGCAGCATCATTGGGTGTTGAATATGTGATAAAATCGAAGTTCATTAACGCAATTTCGGGCTTGCACATATAGTCGATGAACTTCTCGGCATTTTCCTTGTTCTTTGCATTCTTAAGAACTACCCATGAATCAATCCATACGTTGGTTCCTTCCTCGGGAATTACATATACGAGATTTTCGTTTTCTCTCTGTGTATAGATTGCTTCGCCTGAATAAATAACACCGATAGCAGCTTCGTTACCGATCATCTTATCTCTTACCTGGTCAACTACATAAGCCTGTACGAGGGGCTTCTGCTCAAGGAGAGACTGCTTTGCAATCTGAAGCTCGTCGATATTGATTGTATTCATTGAATATCCGTTTAACTTAAGCGCTACCATAAATGCATCTCTGACTGAGTTCTGCATTAAAATCTGGTTTTTATATTTAGGATCCCAGAGCTGTTCCCATCTTGTGATGGGCTCGTCTACCATGGTCTTGTTGTAAAGAATACCAACGGTACCCCAGCAGTAAGGAACCGAATATTTGTTTTCGGGATCGAATTCCTGACTTGTTACAAAATACTGTTCGCCGATATTTTTAGCATTGGGAATGTTGTCCCAGTTAAGCTCGGCGAGCATATCGTTATCAATCATTTTCTTAATCATGTAATCCGAAGGACAAACTACATCATAGTTAACAGCGCCTGCTTCTACCTTGGGATACATCATCTCATTTGTTTCGTACTCATCATAAATAACTTTTATCTGAGTATCTTTTTCGAACATCTCGATTACTTCGGGATCGATATATTCACCCCAGTTGTAAACGTAGACTTCGCCGTTTTCATAAGCCTTGCTGCAACCAAAAATAGGAAGCATTGTTAAAGTTGCAAGTAAACCAAACAAAAACACTTTTTTCAATTCTTTTTCTTTTCCTCCTTTGGACAAAACAAATTGTTAGTAATGTCGGATGTTTCATACGTTCCGTATGAAAACATCAATGTCTAATATATCATATATTTGTCATATATCAAGAATTATTTTTAAATAAAAAAAAGAACTGGAATTCCACTAGATTCGAAAAAACCTTATCAAGTGGAATTCCATGGCACGCACTAGGCTCGATAAAACCTCGCCAAGTGCTCCGCACACGTCCCCAAATGGTCATTTTTATAAATTATCTTACTTTTTCGTTGAATCCTACCTTCTTCTGAACCTTTCTTAAGGTCTTGCCCGCGAAATACTGGGCTTTCTCGGCGTTGTTCTTAACAATACCGTCAAGATATGCCTTGTCTTTAAGGATCTCAGCATGGCGGGTCTGAAGAGGAGTAAGCATATCTGCTACTGTCTCGCCTACAGCAAGTTTGAAGTCGCCGTAACCTTTGCCGTCGAATTCTTTTTCAACTTCCTCGAAAGATTTGCCCGTACAGGCTGAGTAAATCTCGATTAAGTTTGAAACGCCGGGTTGCTCTTCTCTGTGCTTAATCATTGCTTCAGAGTCTGTAACGGCTCTCTTGAATTTTCTTATGATGGTGTCCCTGTCATCTGTTAAGTAAATCGAAGCATTGGGATTTTCATCAGATTTGGACATCTTCTTTAAAGGATCCTGAAGAGACATAATTTTTGCACCGGTCTTTCCGATGAAAGGCTCGGGAATTGTAAATACATCTCCGTAAATTGAGTTAAATCTCTGTGCAATGTCTCTTGTAAGTTCAAGATGCTGAAGCTGGTCGATACCAACAGGAACAACATCGGTCTGATATAAAAGAATGTCTGCAGCCATAAGAACGGGATATGTAAACAAACCAGCGTTAATATTGTCTGCATGTTTAGCGGACTTATCTTTGAACTGAGTCATTCTGTTAAGTTCGCCCATATAAGTAAAGCAGTTTAAAATCCAAGCAAGCTCTGCATGTCCCGATACATGTGACTGATAATAAATACAGTTCTTTTCGGGATCAAGTCCTGCTGCAATATATAATGCCAGAAGATTTTTTGCTTTCTGTCTGAATTCCGCGGGATCCTGTCTTACAGTAATCGAATGAAGGTCTACTACCGAATAGAAGCACTCGTACTCATCGGATAATTTAACCCAGTTCTGTAATGCTCCGAGATAGTTGCCTAAGGTTAAGCAGCCTGTAGCCTGCATTCCGGAAAATAACACTTTTTTGTTGTCAATCATTTTTAGTTACCATCTTTCGTATTTTTTAAACCGATTTATTATATCAGTTATTTGTTATTTAGAACAGATTTATTGAAAGAAACTTTAAATACCGCGCAGGATCTTGATTCAAGTTCAAATTTCATGCCCTGTTTGGTCTCTTCGGTCTCCTCACCTTTTTCCTTAACATCGCCTGTCGAGAAAACAACGTCCCACTTGGCTGATAAAGGAAGGTAAGGAAGCGAGAATGTAATTTCTTTCCAATAGAAATTGTATGCAAGGTAATAAAGAGTTACTTCATCTTTTTCATCAAGGCTAGAATACATAATGCCAAGATGTCTGTTATATGTAGCAAGATCGGCCTTCCACGCTTCATCCGAATGATAGGATAAATCCGGATATCCGATATGCGCTCTGTCAAGCATTGAGAATTCACGGTTAAGAATAGCATTTAAATCGCTCTTTCTTAATGCGATAAGCTTCTTGGTATATTCAAGCATCTCTGTTGCTTCGGCAGTTAAATTCCAATTTATATAACTAACGGCATTGTCCTGACAGTAAGGGTTGTTGTTACCGTTCTGGGTATTGCAAATCTCATCACCGGCTAAAATAAGCGGAGTTCCCTTCGAAGAAAATACAAGGAATAAAGCATCCTTCATCATTTTTTTACGAAGTTTAATAACGGAACTCTTCTTTGTTTTGCCTTCTATGCCGCAGTTCCATGAGAAATTATAATCACATCCGTCAACGTTCTTTTCGCCGTTGTCTTCGTTGTGTTTTCTGTCGTAAGAAACAAGATCGTTTAATGTAAAGCCGTAATAGTTCGTAATAAAGTTAACGCACGCACTCTTTTCAGGATAATTCTTGGTGTAGTAAACAAGCTCTTTAAGCGTACCTTCGTCGCCCTTTAAAACTTTTCTCATCTGGTACATAAAAGAATCGGAATAAGAACATAAATTTCGTTTGTTGGGTACAAATGCAGCCTCATAAATCTCATTCTCGGGAATATAATCGTATAAAAGCTTCGTATCCGCAAATAAAGGATCGTTTGCAATAAATGCAAACGGAATCTTATTGCCTTTTAAATGGAAACCGTCAACATTGTAATTGATAAGCCAGAATTTAAGTACTTCATAAATCTTATGCTGCTTAACTTTATCAGGGAAATAAAACTGCATTACAACTTCAATTCCGTTTTTATGAAGCTCCCAAACGAATTCCTTAAACTCTTTTACGGGATTTGAAGTTGCACAGTATGAAGCCTTGGGCGCAAAATAAAAGCCCTCTTTATAGCCCCAGTAATTGACTTTATTGTCGGCTTTATAATCTAAATTATCTATGGCAAGCTCGGTTTTAGGAGCAGGCTTTTCATACTCTTCAAACTCGTACGCAGGCATAAGTTCGAGAGTTGTAATACCCAAATCCTTAAGATAATCAATCTTTTCAAGGATCCCTTTAAAAGTTCCTTTGCTTTCAACTTTACTGGATGAATGAGCTGTAAAACCTCTTACATGTAAAAGATAAAAAATTGAATTCTCAAATGAAATTCCGGGCTTTATATCGTCAAAATTATCTTCATCAAGTTTAACTATTGATGAATAAATCTCGTAATTATCTTTCTTTAAACCGAACTTTTCATTTCCTGCAATCGTAAAAGAATAAGGATCCGCAAATTCTTTATCGTCTTTGTAAAATCTGTAAAGATATTTGTCGTATTCTATGTCTTTTATGAGAACAGAAAAAATATTACCGTTTCTGTATTCTGCGGTAAGCGGTATTTTTGTGACTGTTTTCGATTTCCTGTTCTTTAAAATAATACCGGTATTTTCGGAATCGCTTTCAAACACAAATAAAACACCGTCTTTTATGGGTGTTGCTCCGCACTGATGAGGATATCCTTTTTCAAGCTTGTAATTAATCATTCGTAATCCCTCGGGTTTGGTACTTCGATTTCACCGGGAACACCGGAAGGTCTGAGTAAATCCATCTTCTTGCTTTTGACGTAATAAGCAAGTATAAGATCATAAAGATTTCCTACAAATCCGATAACACCGCCGAGAATCAGGTTGATAAACATAAATAACCAGCACACACCGATAGAATTCTCGAAATAAGACACAACAACTGCGGCATCGGGTTTGGTGCTGAAATGTTTGAAAGTATTGATTATTTTCATGTATCTGATACAACCGATCAGGTTATAGACCATCAGACAAAGTGTGGCAACTCCGTAACCTACGACAAGAGTAACCAGTCCGATAACAAGCTGAATTACAACAATGAAAATCCAGAGCGCAAAAGAAAAATACATAAGCGTAGTTATCTTTTTCATAAATTTTCTGATTTCCATTTCGTTCATAGGCTGCTCCAATCCTTATCAGACCTTATTATTATAAACATAATTGTAATTTTTTTAAAGTATGTTAAAATATATTTGTTTGCACGGAGGTATTATATGTCAAACTTAAATGAAATTCCCGAAGAGGAAATGACAGTCGATCTCGATCTTGAAGACGGCAGACAGGTTACTTGTGCAGTCGTTACAATTTTCGAGGTTAATGGAAAAGATTATATTGCTCTTCTTCCCATGGTTGACGAAGAAGATGATTTGTACGGCGATGTATGGCTTTACGGTTACAGTGAAAATCCTGATGACCCTAACGAAGAGCCTGAACTCATTTCCATCTTGGATGATGACGAATATGAAGCCGTTGCAGACGCTTTTGACGAATATCTTGATACCCAGGAGTTTGATGAGATTATCGAGGACTAGTTAATGAAAGTCGCTGCCATCATTGCAGAATACAACCCTCTGCATAACGGACATGAATTTCAGATTAAAAGAGCCAAACAGTTAACCGGTGCCGATTTTATTATCGTTGTAATGAGCGGTGATTTCACCCAGAGAGGTGTTCCTGCCGTAATCGATAAATATCAGCGTACCAGAATGGCTTTAAATGCAGGCGCGGATCTTGTAATAGAGATGCCGCTTTATTATTCATGTTCTTCTGCCGAGTATTTTGCATCCGGCGCCATCAATCTTTTAAAAGGTCTTGGTGTAGTTGATTATCTTGTATTCGGTTCAGAATGTGGCGATATTAAGATTTTAACCGATATCGCAGATGTTTTAATCAATCATAAACAGGAAATCTCAGGAGTTATTCACGGGCTCGTAAAAGAAGGAATCTCCTATCCCATTGCTAGAGTCAGAGCCGTTGAAGAAGCAATTCCTAATTCCTACGAACATGTAGAAGCAATGAATTTCCCGAATAATATTCTTGGATTTGAATATATAAGAGCTTTAAAGCAGTTTGAATCATCCATTATCCCTGTAACCAATCTTCGTATCGGTGCAGGATATCACGACAGAATGATGGATAATCCTATCTGCTCGTCTCTTGCTATCCGTTCTTCACTTGAAGAAACAAACGAACTTGAACACATAAGGTCACAGATACCTTTCCATGTGTATAAAATACTCGAAGAACAGTATGATAAATCTTTCCCTGTTCTTAATAAGGACATTTCTTCCATCCTTAAGTACAAACTTCTTTTAGATGAAGGAAAGGGCTACGAGGAATATCTTGATATCTCACCCGATTTCTCGGCCAAGATTATCAAGAACTTAAACAAATACGAATCATACTCTCAGTTCTGCGATTTGCTTAAGAGTAAAGACATCACGTATGTAAGAGTTGCCAGAAATCTTCTCCACATACTTCTTAACATTAAAAAAGAATCCATGAAAAAATACAAAGAAGAAGGTTATATCTTCTATGCAAGAATGCTTGGATTCAAAAAAACATCAAATGAGCTTTTATCGGCACTTAAATCACAGGCTACTATTCCAATCATATCAAAGCTTGCTGATGCAAGACATCAGTTAAGCCCCGTAGGAATGGAAATGCTTGAAACCGATATCCAGGCTGCTCATATTTACGATACTATCGTTTCGGAGAAGTTTGGAACACCAACTGTATCAGAGTTCTCAAGAGAAATTGTTATCATAGAATAAAAAAGCGAAGGTTTAAAACCTTCGCTTTTTCTTTACTAGTTCTTAAATGAGTGAATCGGTGCGGGAATTCGTCCGCCTCTGTTAATGAAGTCATCACAGGAGAAATTATTGACAGGCATTATAGGCGCATGTCCTAAAAGTCCACCGAATTCCACATTCTCTCCGACTTCTTTACCGATTACCGGAATAATTCTTACTGCTGTAGTCTTCTGGTTAACCATACCGATTGCAAGTTCATCGGCGATGATACCTGAAATTGTAGTTGCCTTTGTGGAGCCGGGAATTGCAATCATATCAAGGCCTACAGAGCAGACACAGGTCATTGCTTCAAGCTTCTCTAATGTTAATGCACCTGCTTCAACAGCATTAATCATACCCTGATCTTCGGATACCGGAATAAATGCACCGCTTAATCCGCCTACATAGGATGATGCCATTACACCGCCCTTCTTAACCTGATCGTTAAGGAGTGCAAGCGCAGCTGTAGTTCCGGGAGCGCCTGCATATTCAAGTCCTATTTCACAGAGAATATCTGCTACAGAATCACCGATTGCAGGTGTGGGAGCAAGCGATAAGTCAACAATACCGAAAGGTACTCCAAGCCTTTCTGAAGCTTCCTTTGCAACCAGCTGACCGACTCTTGTAACCTTAAATGCAGTCTTCTTTATTGTTTCACAAAGAATTTCAAAATTCTTTCCTCTTACCTTTTCAAGTGCAGTTTTTACAACGCCGGGACCTGATACACCGACATTGATAATGCAGTCAGCTTCTGTAACTCCGTGGAAAGCACCTGCCATAAAAGGATTGTCATCAGGAGCATTACAGAATACAACGAGTTTTGCGCATCCCAATGAATCTCTTTCTTTGGTATATTCTGCTGTTTCTTTTATGATTTTGCCCATTAATTTAACCGCATCCATATTAATACCGGTCTTGGTTGAACCCAAGTTAATCGATGAGCAGACTCTGTCAGTTTTAGAAAGAGCTTCGGGGATTGATTTAATAAGCATTTCATCAGCAGGTGTCATACCTTTTGATACGAGTGCCGAGAAACCGCCGATAAAGTTAACGCCTACAGCTTTGGCAACTTCGTCCAAAACTACAGCAAGTTCGGAAAAATCCGAAGGTGTTTTGCAGGCTGCGGCTCCGACTAAAGCTATCGGAGTAACAGAAATTCTTTTGTTAACGATAGGAATACCGAATTCTTTTTCGATATCCTTACCGGTTTTAACAAGATCTTTTGCATATTTGTAAATCTTCTCGTAAATATTCTTTTTAACTTTTTCCAAATCCGAATCAATACAGTCAAGAAGCGAAATACCCATCGTAATTGTTCTTACGTCTAGGTTTTCTTTTTCTATCATTTCATTGGTTTCGGATACTTCGTTTATATTAATCATAGACTATCGTCTCCTTAGTTTCTTTTAGGATAAATTAAATTCTGTGCATGGAATCAAAGATTTCTTCTCTCTGACATTTGATTACAACGCCGATTTCCTCTCCAATCTGAGCAAGTTCGTCGGAAATATCTCCGATGGGCTTTGACGCAGCGTTCATATCGGTAATCATCATCATGTTAAAGAACCCGCCTGTGATAGTCTGTGAAATATCCTCTATATTGATGTTGTTGTTTGCAAGATAAGTACAGATCTTTGCAATGATGCCTACGCCGTCCTTACCCACAACAGTGATAATTGTTTTTTTCATAGTTTTGACTCCTTTGATATATATTTAACAATATACTATTTTAGACAATTCATTTCTTTTTGCAACATAAATCGGAAAATCCAGCCCGTCATATTTTGTATCTGACATGGTAATTTCTACTTTTACAGCCTCATAAGCAAGGTCAGGAAGGTTGTTTTTATCGCTTAAATGCCCGATCATAATGCTGTTTATATCGTCATTTAAGAGCCTTGAAATAAATCTTCCGCTCGCTTCATTGGATAAATGACCGATGTCTGATAATATTCTTCGCTTTAAAGGATAAGAATACGGCCCTAACTGAAGCATTCTGACATCATGGTTAGCTTCCGCAAAGATAAAATCAAGCTTTCCAAGAGACTCAATCAGTTCATCGTTATAACATCCAAGGTCGGTAACAATCGCTGCTCTTTTATTATTGTTTTCAAAAGAAAAACAGACAGGCTCATTTGCATCATGACTTACAGGATGAGGATTAAATGTAAAATCATTTATCTTAAAAGAAGACAAATCCCTTAGAGATTTGATGCAGTCACGATTAAAATCGCCTATAGATTTTGTTGAATAAATGCCTTCAATCGTGCCTTGTGAAGCGTAAATAGGTATTTCTCTTTTACGTTCCAGTACGCCAAGGCCTTTTATATGATCGGAATGTTCGTGAGTTATAAGTATTGCATCTATATCATCAAGCGATAAATCGAGTGCGTGTAAACCGTCTTCCACATTTCTGGCTGAAATTCCGACATCAATCAGAATATGAGTGTTGTCGTCACCGACGTATATGCAGTTACCGCTTGATCCGCTTGCTATAGGAGCAATTCTCATTTATATAAATCCTTCCGGTTAAAAACTATATAACTTCTACTCTGTCGCCCGAGTAAACTTTTGTGTCAGCCTCTGCAAGCATATCATTCACCTTCACGGTCTGACCTTCTTTTAAGGTCTTATCCAAAAGTTCCAAAGCGCGTTCAACTGTTATATAGTCAAGTATTTCAATATTATCATTCTGTTGTATTTTATAGGATTCTGTAACAGTTTTTCCGTTTACCGCAAAAGAACAAGGCAGATTAACATTCATGTTGTTAACGGAAATACTGATTTTAGCATCACCTTTGTTAATCTTCGAAATTGTTGCAGTTCCTCTTTCACCTTTAGTGGACGGAATAAGCTTAATCTCATCACCGGCTTTTAATACAGCACCAAGATTTGAAATCTCGTTGTTAAGATAAACGATGCAGGCTTCACCAAGTCCGCCTTTAACAGACATTAATTCACCGTTTAACGTAAATTCAAGGGCAGCTCCGTGTCTTGGAAGCAATGCATGATTATCAAGTCCTATCTGCATAACCGCATCAAATATCGTAAGATGTCCGTGATCAAAAAGCTTAACGCTGTCGTCGTTAAGAGAAACGTTTATAAAAGAATTATTGTTTTTAAAGTACTGAAGACAGATTCCTAAAGGTATTACAAGAAGTGCTTCTTTGGCAAAAGATTTATCAAGGAAATAAGTCTTTTCCATCACTTCTTCACCGCGAAGATGAACATTTTTAACTGTAGTCTGAAGCTCTTCAAAAAGGCCGTTGGTATAGCCTTCGGTAATAACTCCGCCGCCGAAAACAAATACAGCAGCAACATTAAATCCGTCGTTTAGTTTTATGATTGTCTCTGATACCTGTTTGGTAATATTCTTTACAGGAGTTTCAAGCATTTCAAGAACTTCGCTTCTTGAGATAGACTTACTCATTCCTAAGATATCTTCGTATTCGACTTCTTCGGCATTATCTATTGCTTTCTTAATCTTCTCAGCTTCGTCAAATTCAACCATGCAGAAATTCTCAATTACTTCTGTAAGTGAATCTCCTGCGTCAGAAACAGAACCGAAAGCATATACCGAGCCTTCGTTTAAAATACAGATATTACTTGCTGATGCACCGACATCAACTAATGCAATATTCTGTGATTTGAATTTCTCGGGAACTGCAGTTTCAATTGCCGCAAAAGGCTCGAGTGTAAGATTTAAAACAGATAATCCTGCCAAATCAACCGCAGAAAAAAGTCCGTCCACAACTGCATACGGAAGGAATATAAAAGTCATGTCTGCGGCTATTTTATATGCTTCTTTATCAAGAATATCGGTATCAGCTGCATCATTGCGATAAAAGGAGTCGACTCTTTTTCCTACACAGTAATGCTTTTTGCCGAATTCAAATCTTTCTTCAAGAGTTTTAAATGCTTTTTCAAGACTCTTCTGCTTGAGTATTACAATATCTTCAGACTCAACAATATGTTCGTCACTAAAAGTAATATCAACATTAGTAATAATAGTCTTTAAATAACGACCGGAAGTTGCTATGCAGACATCTTTTAAATGAAATCCGCATTTCTCTTCGAGTCTTTCTTTTACGGTCTTAATGGTTGCAGCGATTCTTTCGATATCATCTTCCTTACCGTCAATCATCGAAGGCTTTTCATGCTCTGAGGATTCAACGGCTTTAACTATGAACTTGTCATTATCCATATATCCGACAATACCGGTCACAGCATTGCTGCCGATATTTAAACCGAATACAGGGCTTTCTTTGCTTTTAAAATCGTCCATTGATTTCCTCCATCGCTTTGTCAATCTGCTCATAAAGATCTTCGGGTGTCGAATCATTATTGATGATTTTCAGACCGTAATAATCTTTTCTTTTAGTCTTTTTTAAATACTCTTCATTCGCTTTCTCATAAAACTCAGAACAATGCTGCAGACCTATAATCGATTCACACTTTTCAAGAGTATAGCCTCTTGAAGACATAAGTCTTTCGATACGTGTTTCCTTGGAAGCATTGATTTCCCAAAGTTCGTTTAACAAAGAAAAATAATCCGCCTCACAAAGCAAAGCAGCTTCGATTACGAAGATTTTATGATCTTTGGAATTAACCTTAATACGGCTCTCGATTTCTTTTCTGACTGCAGGATGAATTATATCGTTAACTTTCTCAACGAGTTTGGAATCGGCAAAAATCTTTTCAGCCATAAGATTTTTATCAATCTCGCCGTCTTCGCCTACAATCTCTTTTCCTAAAAGCTTAATAATATCCTTATAACAGGCATTGCCTTTAAGCTTAACTTCGTTCCCGATATCGTCAGCCTTAATCACGAAACAGTTATATTTATTTTGAAGATATGAAAGAGCCAGGGATTTACCGGAACCGATTCCGCCCGTAATCCCGAGCACGAAATATTTATTTTGCTTCATACCAGTTTTCTCCGACATTTAAATCCACGCTTAAAGGAACAGAAAGCTTATAAGCGTTTTCCATTTCAGTCTGAAGAATCTTTACAACTTCTTCTTTTTCGGACGTTTTTATTTCAAGCAAAAGTTCATCATGAACCTGGATAAGTATTTCCGAAGTAAGATTGTTCTTTTTGAGAACATCTCGTACATTAATCATCGCAATTTTCATGATGTCAGCTGCAGTACCCTGAATAGGTGCATTCATGGCAACACGTTTGCCGAATTCTCTCTGCATAAACTGGGAAGCCTTTAATTCCGGAATAGGTCTTCTTCTTAAAAATGCAGTCAGTGAATAACCTTTTTCTTTTGCATTCTCAACGCAGTCATCAAGATATTTTCTGATGCCGGGATAACCTTCGAAATACTCTTTTATGTACTTTTCAGCATCTTTTCTCGTAATCTCAAGGTCCTGTCCCAAAGAGAAAGAAGACATACCGTAAATGATACCGAAATTAACAACCTTGGCTGCTCTTCTCTGAGAAGATGTAACTTCATCTATAGGAACATTGAATACCTTAGAAGCGGTTACCGCATGAATATCTTTATCTGAATTGAACGCATCAATCAAAGTTGTATCGTTAGATAAATGCGCAAGTATTCTAAGTTCGATCTGCGAATAATCGGCATCTGCAAAAATGCATCCGTCCTTTGGAATAAATACCTTTCTTAACTGTCTGCCAAGATCAGTTCTGACAGGAATATTCTGAAGATTGGGCTCAGCAGAGGAAATTCTTCCTGTGGCAGTCACGGTCTGAAGAAAATGAGAATGAATTCTTCCGTCAGAACCGATAGCCGATGCAAGTCCTACAGCATAAGTCGATTTTAATTTCGTAAGTGTTCTGTATTCGAGGATATTTGAGACAAAAGGATAATCAGCAGCGAGTTTTTCAAGCACATCCGCAGATGTTGAATAACCTGTCTTGGTCTTCTTTGAACTGGGCATATTCATCTTTTCAAAAAGAATAACGCCAAGCTGCTTAGGAGATAAGATATTAAACTCTTCTCCTGCTTCTTCGTATATCTTCTTTTCAAGAGCATCAATCGAAACGCTTAAATCTTCCTCATACTTCTTAAGGCCGGCTCTGTCAACAAGAATACCTGTCTTTTCCATTTCGAAAAGAACCAGCGATAAAGGAAGCTCGATATCAGTATAAAGCTTATACTGCTTTGTCTCATTTAATCTCTCGTCAAAATTCTTTTTTAGTTCTTTAAAGCCATATGCCACCAGAGCCTGTTCTTTAGCGTCAAGCGAGTCACTTCTGACAGTTATGCCCAGATAATCGCTTAAAAGGCTTTCGGCCGTATATGAGTTGTTTAACGGGTTTAAAAGATATGCTGCAAGATCAAGCGCATAGATATTCTTAACAATATCCTTGCTCTGCTTCTTAAAATCATCATCTTCAAGCATTTCAAATGCATCCGAAGCCTTGAAAACAATCAGCTTGTTATCTCCTTCAAACAATACCTTTCTGACAAACGGATTAATATTCATCATAAAAGATACTTTATAAAACTTATCGTTTATTCCGATAACTGAACCGAATGTACCTTTTACGAACGAAACAGATGCATTATTAACACCGTTAAGAAGGCTCATAAGCGCATCATTGTTTTCAATTTCGGTCACAGTTAAATTGTCCAGAGATACATCGTTTTTTATCTTGGACATATTATCTTCGAATTTCTTAAGATATGTTCTTAAGCCAAGTTCCTGAAGTATATTGTATCCGCCCTCGGAATATGTAAGTTCATTCTTAAGCTCGGAAAAATCAACGTCAATTGGTGCATTAGTCTCAATAGTCGCTAACTTAAGACATAAATAAGCCAGATCTTTATTATCTTTAAGAGAATTTCTGATTGAATCCTTCGAAATCTCTTCAACATTTTCATAAATACCGTCAAGCGAATGATATTTTATGATAAGTTCCGAAGCGGTCTTTTCGCCAACTTTTGGAACGCCCGGAATATTATCGGACGAATCACCCATCAGTGCCTTTAAGTGAATAAACTCTTGAGGCGTAACATTATATTTAGCAACTACATCCGCAGGATAATAATCTTCCACGGTTGTCTGACCTTTTATGGTCTTTGGAACACGAATTTTTATATGCTCATCTGCAATCTGAAGTAAATCCCTGTCACCTGATAAAAGAGATACTTCCATACCCATACCCTGAGCTCTTTTAGCCATGGTTCCAAGAAGGTCATCGGCTTCATAACCTTCAAGTTCAAGAGTCTTTATATTCATCTCTTTTACGAGGTTTTTAATATAAGGCACCTGTTCTCTTAATTCGTCAGGCATACCCTTTCTGGTGCCCTTGTAGGCCTCAAAAAGCTTATGTCTGAATGTCGGAGCATGCAGATCGAATGCTATCGCAAGATAATCGGGATTTTCTTCGTCTAAAAATCTGAAAAGAATATTTAAAAAACCGTAAACGGCGTTTGTATGAAGACCGTTTACGTTTGTTAAATCAGGCACTCCGTAAAATGCCCTGTTCATAATGCTGTTGCCGTCAATTAAAAGTAATTTTTCCATATTTTCCTAATAAGTAAACAGAGTTGAAAGAACCAGGCCAAGAGTAAATGCCACAGCAAAAATAACAATGCCGCATATAACGCCAAAGTATCTGTTAAACTTAGCCTTAGATAAAGCTTCATTTAATTTGTCGTTTAGCTCATGGTCGAGATTAAAGGATGTAGCCGTATCAAGTCTCTTAAGGCCTTCGCTTACAAGATATTCGATGGAAAGCTCTTCCATACACTCCTTGCAGCCTCTCACATGATTGACAAATTCAATGGTCGTTTTGGAATTTAATGAATCGTTTAAGAAATCTTTTATTCTTTTTTTGCACTCGTAACAATTCATAATATCTCCTTTGTCCACACCCTATAATTTTACAACAAAAACGCTTTTTTTACTACATAAAATATTCTTGAATATATCCCTTTTTTATGATAAACTATGTAATCGTGAAGCCTAGGAAACAGGCTTAAGCCGGCGTGTCGGAATGGCAGACGAGGCAGACTCAAAATCTGTTGTAGGCAACTACGTGCGGGTTCAAGTCCCGCCGCCGGCATACTCCCAAATAAGGGAGTTTTTTTATTCCTCATAAAAGAAAAAGTGCCGGACACACTTTCGTGCGTCTGACACTGTTTTCATTTCGTAGGAAGTTCAAAATAGAAAGTAACTCCGTCGTCACTGTTATAGCACCCGTAAGCCATCTTCAGGGAACTCATAATTGCTTTAACAACCGATAAGCCTATTCCTGTTCCTCCATAATCTCTGCTTCGTGCTGCATCGGCCTTATAAAACTTCTCCCATATTCTCTTTTGTTCTTCTTCGTTTAACTGTCTTCCTGTATTAAATACATTAATTCTGACTATATCATCATCCTTCTTTTCAAGGAAAACTTTAATCTTTTTTTCGCCTTCGCAATAGTGGAATGCATTTGAAAGATAATTCATAAAAACATCTTCCGTCTTAGGCTCATCCGCCCAGACAAAAATGCTATCGTCTTTATTATCAAATATAAATTCTACTTCATTCATATCAAATAAATATATGGCAGAGGCGATTTTATTATTAATCATTTCGACAATATCGAATCTTTCGATTTCGATAGGATTATTACCGTATTCAAGTTCTGAAAGCGACATAATTTCTTTTACGATATTATTCATTCTGCCGGCTTCATCTATGATTACGTCAAGATAATACTGTCTGCTTTCTTCATCTTCAATGATACCGTCCTTTAGGCCTTCGGTATAACTTTGAATCAGTGCTATAGGTGTTTTTAATTCGTGTGAAACATTCGCAAGGAATTCCTTACGCATTTCTTCGTTTCTGTTTTTTCTCTCAATATCTTGTAAAAGTTCGTTGTTGGCACTCTTGAGCTCGGAAATGGTCTTTTCAAGCTTATCTGACATTTCATTCATATTTTCGCCGAGAACGTCAACTTCATTGTTTCCTTCAGAATCGTACTTGGTTTCAAAATCCAGATTAGCCATTTTTGAGGATATTTCTGTTAGTCTGACAATAGGCTTGGTAATTCTGTCCGTAAAAATAATTATTAATACAATACCGACAAGAATCATAAATAAAGCAACATAAAAGATAAATCTGTTGGTAACCGCCACATTATCATCTACCGAAATGATTGCACATCTTATGATGTAAGATTCATTATTCTCAAGATGACCTTTCATTTCCAGATATTTATAATTCATAATCGGATCATTTATGATTTCTACAGAAGGTCTCTTTTTTCCGTCATTTTCAAAAGAAAAAGAGGGTTCTTTTATCATCTCGAGGTAATCGGGTTCATCTATTTTTACTGTGGTAATAATATTTCCGCTGTTATCCAAAATAACAACAGAAAGATCCGAAGCTTCGCAAAGAACAAGAAGTTCTTCATGAAAATCCGGATCCATAAGTTTATTGTCAATACTTGCGTTATTAATTATTTTATAAGCATTATTAATACTTTTTATTTTATTTTGAATATAAAACTGTTTGAAGAATAAAAGATTTGCAATCATACTAAGAAGAACGATTCCCGAAAGAATCATTATAAATATAAAAGCAAATTGTTTTTTAATCGAGTGTTTCAAACTTGTATCCTATTCCCCAAATGGTTTTTATATACCGGCCTTTACTTCCAAGCTTAGCCCTGATCTTTTTAACGTGAGTATCAATCGTACGGTCTTCGCCGTAATAGTCGTAATTCCAGACATTATTTAAAATATTCTCTCTGGGAAGAGCAATTCCCCGGTTTTGAAGGAAATATGCAAGTAGTTCAAATTCCTTAAAAGAAAAATCAACTTCTTTTCCGTCCACAGTAACGACATGCGTAAGTTTGTTCATTACAATACCGTCGCACTCAATAATATCTTCTGAAGAAATACCCTTGCATCTTCTTAAAATAGCTTCAACTCTGGCAACAAGAATCTTGGGTGAAAAAGGTTTTGATATATACTCATCCACGCCAAGCTGAAATCCTGTAAGTTCATCAGACTCATCACTCCTTGCTGTAAGCATAATGATGGGAACCTTTGATTCTTTTCTGATTTCCTTGCATACACCCCAGCCGTCGAGTTTGGGCATCATAATATCAAGAATTATCAAGTCTATATCTTTGTTACCGAAAAACTTTTCAAGCGCATCTTCGCCATCCTTGGCTTCGATAACGTCATAATCATTTTTTGTAAGAAAGTCGTTGATGATTTTTCGCATTCTCTGTTCATCGTCAACCACAAGTATTTTTGATTTTTTCATAGGTCCTCCGTAAAAGACATATTTTCTCCAATCTTATATTCTATACAAATATCGTGAAGAAAATGTGAAATAATCAATTAACCAATAATATAATACTAAAATTTGCTTCTTTTATAAAGTCAAAATAAAAAGCAGGGTCCGAAAACCCTGCTTTTTTTGTATGTTAAACAAGTATGAAAATTATAACTGAGGACCAGCTGCAACAAGTGCCTTACCGGCATCATTTGTTGTGTACTTGCCAAAGTTCTTGATGAATCTTTCTGCAAGATCCTTAGCCTTTGCATCCCACTCGGAAGCATCAGCGTATGTATCACGAGGATCAAGGATTGCAGGATCAACACCGGGAAGCTCTGTAGGAACTTCGAAATCAAAGATAGGAATCTTCTTTGTAGGTGCGTTGTTAACGTCGCCGTTAAGGATTGCATCGATGATACCACGAGTATCCTTAATGGAGATTCTCTTGCCTGTGCCGTTCCAACCTGTGTTTACAAGGTAAGCCTTAGCGCCGCTCTTCTGCATCTTCTTAACGAGTTCTTCACCGTACTTTGTAGGATGAAGCTCAAGGAATGCCTGGCCGAAGCAAGCAGAGAAAGTAGGTGTGGGTTCAGTGATACCACGCTCTGTACCTGCAAGCTTTGCTGTGAAGCCTGATAAGAAGTAGTACTGTGTCTGTTCAGGTGTAAGGATTGATACAGGAGGAAGTACTCCGAATGCATCAGCAGATAAGAAGATTACGTTCTTAGCATCGGGACCTGCAGAAATACCGTTAACTTTCTTAACGATGTTTTCAATGTGCTCGATAGGATAAGAAACACGTGTGTTCTCTGTTACGGACTTGTCAGCGAAATCAATCTTGCCGTTTGCATCAACTGTAACGTTCTCAAGAAGAGCGTTTCTCTTAATTGCGTTGTAGATATCGGGCTCAGATTCTTTGTCAAGGTTGATAACCTTAGCGTAGCATCCGCCTTCGAAGTTGAATACGCCGTTGTCATCCCAGCCGTGCTCGTCATCACCGATAAGGAGTCTCTTAGGATCTGTGGAAAGTGTTGTCTTACCTGTTCCGGAAAGACCGAAGAAGATTGCAGTGTTCTTACCTTCCATATCTGTATTAGCTGAGCAGTGCATAGAAGCGATTCCCTGAAGAGGTAAATAGTAGTTCATCATAGAGAACATACCTTTCTTCATTTCACCGCCGTACCATGTGTTTAAGATAACCTGCTCACGGCTTGTTGTATTGAATGCTACACATGTCTCGGAGTTAAGGCCGAGTTCTTTGTAGTTGTCAACTTTTGCAAGTGAAGCTGTGTAAACAACGAAGTTAGGCTCGAAGTTTGCAAGTTCTTCCTCTGTAGGCTGGATGAACATGTTCTTTACGAAATGAGCCTGCCAAGCAACTTCCATGATGAAACGAACTGCCATTCTTGTGTCTTTGTTGGCACCACAGAATGCATCCATTACGAAAAGTCTCTTTCCGTTAAGTTCGTCTTTAGCGAGTTTCTTAACAACTTCCCATGTCTCTTCGCTCATAGGATGGTTGTCGTTCTTATATTCATCGCTTGTCCACCATACAGTGTTTTTGGAGTTCTCATCCATAACAATGTATTTGTCTTTAGGTGAACGACCGGTATAAATACCTGTCATAACATTAACTGTACCGAGTTCAGTCTCTGTTCCTTTTTCGAATCCTGTAAGTTCAGGCTTCATCTCTTCTTCATATAAAAACTCATATGAAGGGTTGTGTACGATTTCTGCGGCATTAATACCATACTTTGTTAAATCGAGTGCCATAATATATCTCCTTATTTAAAATTTTTTAACTCCAACATATCGCTACTTTGGAATATTACACCGCTAAATAGTATAAAAAAATGTGCTTTTAAAGTCAATAGACTTTCCTATAATTGATATTTATATAACAAAAGTTTTACATATATGTATAATTGAAAGACGTTTTTGCCCTAAATATAGTGATTTTGACTATACGCTTCGGCTTAAACAGGCGTTCTGATAGTGGTCGAGCCACATGATTTCCTTATCGCTCATTTCATCTCGTAAAAGAAGATCTTCGTCCAAAGGTACATATGTCAAACATTCAAAGCATAAAAACTTTCCGTCTTCGGTCACGCACTTCTCTCTTACAAGAAGGATATTCTCTATTCTGATACCGTACTTGCCTTCTTTGTAAATTCCGGGTTCATCAGAAACAAGCATTCCCGGTCTTAACACAGCTTCTCTTCCGACAGGCTTTTGCATCCATCTGATTGCATGAGGACCTTCATGAACAGAAAGCATATATCCTACTCCATGACCTGTTCCGCATTTATAATCGTCGCCTTCTTCCCACATAGGTTCTCTTGCAAGAATATCAAGATTGAGGCCGCTACAACCTTCAATAAATACAGCATTCATAAGGGCAAGCATGCCTCTTGCAACTTTGGTGTAATCATGTTTCATTTCGTATGAAGGAATTCCGATAGCAACGGTCCTTGTAATATCTGTTGTTCCGCCGATCCACTGTCCTCCCGAATCAAAAAGATAAAGATTGTCTTTTAGTATCATTGAGCAGTCATTTTCTTTAGACTCGTAATGCATCATAGCAGCATTAGATCCGGAAGCAGAAATCGTATCAAAGGACAAATCCCTGCAGTCGCAATTTATAAGTCTCATAGAATCCAGACGCTTCATAAGGTCGTATTCATTCATGTTTGTAACATCGTTTTCCTTGACCCATTTCTGGAATTCACTGACTACTTTATTGTCTTTTGCATATGCTTCTCTTAAGTTATTAATCTCAGTATCGTTCTTCATTGCCTGAAGGCGTGAAACATTGCAGTCTGAATTAATTAACTGATAATCCTTATTCTCCAAAATACGTGCAAATTTAGCCGGCATTTTATCAAAAGCAAAGCATGCTCTTCTTGAACCCGGAAGGTTTTTTAGGAACTTTTCAAAATGCTCATATAAAAAGCAGTTAATGCGCTGTTTTTTGAAAAGATCAATCGTTTCATCAAAGTTTTTGCTTAGATGAATTCTTGAATCACTTAAAATTTCTTCTCTTCTGTATTTTCCGTCATTGTCAAAGATAAATACACAAGCTTCACGTGGTGTAACCATCACATAACTAAAAGCCATGGGATTATACTTAATTGCATTTCCACGGATGTTTAAAAGCCACATATTACTGTCCAAAGAAGCGCTGAAATAATAGAAAATCTCGTTGTCAATTAAGTATTTTCTTATCTTTTCTATCTTCTTCTCAGTACTTTCGCCTGTAAGTTCTTCGGATAAAAACTCTACAGTGTCATCTATCTGAGGCTTTGGATATTCTTCTCCTTTGAATTTATAATAAGCATCAAGAAAAACTGCGTTATCGTTATCAAAAGCATTAAATCCATAATCAAGGATTTCTTTGTATGAAAAGATCTCTGAAGGGCAGGCAATGGTCAGTCCTTCTTTTATGAGGTTGTTTACAAATTCTTTTATGGAAGGGAACCCGGGTGTGGAAAGTTTCATAAGTTCAATTCCGCTTCCCTCAAGTTCTTTTTCAGCCTGGATAAAATATCTGCCGTCCGTAAAAAGGTATGCTTTCTCAAGACCGATGGCCAGAGTTCCGTTTGAACCCGTAAAACCGGAAATTAAACTCCTGAATTTGTAATAATCATTCACATATTCACTCATGTGCGGGTCGCAGTCTTTCGTTAAATACCAGTCATATCCCGCATTTTTCATTTCTTCTCTGATACAGTCGATTAATCTCATATTTTTCTCTCTTATGTAAACTTTTTGTTAACTTTGATGAATACTTTTGAATTATATTTTTATATATGCTATAGTAATAATACCGCGTTTTCAAGTTATGTTTACCAAACGTGCTACTAGTTAAAAAGGAGGATTGCCTAAATGTCAAGTAAACACAGTGAAATTACACCCGAAATTATAAATCTTGCAGACAAGTCTTTCGAAAAAAGCATAATTGATAATGAATTATTCGTACAATATGATGTTAAGCGCGGTTTAAGAGATTTAAACGGCCGCGGTGTCCTCACGGGACTAACTCATATATCAGATGTACGTGCAAATAAAATCGTTGACGGCGAGCAGATTCCTTTACCCGGAGAACTCTTTTACAGAGGTTACAATGTAAAAGACCTCGTAAAAGGATTTACAGAGGAAGACAGATTTGGATTTGAAGAAATCACTTATCTTCTTCTTTTCGGTGAACTGCCTACCAACAGTCAGCTCGAATCTTTTAAGGAGATCCTTGCGGATTACCGTTCTCTTCCTACGGGTTTCGTTCGTGATATTATCATGAAGGCTCCCAGTAAAGATATGATGAATACACTTGCCAGAAGCGTTCTAACATTATATTCATACGACGATCGTGCAGACGACACTTCATTACCGAATGTTTTAAGACAGTGCCTTCAGTTAATTGCGCTTTTCCCTGAATTTGCCATCTACGGATACCAGGCTTACAGCCATTATCATGACGGCAATTCGCTCTTTATTCACAGACCGAATCCTAAGCTTTCTACAGCTGAAAATATACTATCACTATTAAGAGCCGACAGCAAGTATACACCGCTTGAAGCAAAGCTTTTAGACCTTGCGCTTGTACTTCATATGGAGCACGGCGGCGGTAACAATTCAACCTTCACAACTCACGTTGTAACTTCAACTTTAACCGATACTTACTCTGCTATAGCAGCTGCAATCGGATCACTTAAAGGGCCTCGTCACGGCGGAGCAAACATCAAGGTTGTTCAGATGTTTGAAGAAATGAAAAAAGAAGTTGCCGACTGGGAAGATGAAGAACAGATCAGTGAATACTTAAGAAAGATTCTTCACAAAGAAGCATTCGATCATCAGGGTCTTATCTACGGTGTCGGACATGCGATTTATTCAACCAGCGACCCTCGTGCACAGGTATTTAAGAGTTATGTGGAAATGCTATCAAAAGAAAAAGGCCTTGAAAAAGAATTCGGCCTTTACTCCAAAGTTGAAGAGCTTGCTCCTAAAATCATCGCTTCTGAGAGAAAGATGTACAAGGGCGTCTGCATAAACGTAGACTTCTATTCCGGATTTGTATATGACATGCTCGGTCTTCCTTCAGAACTCTTCACTCCTATGTTTGCAATTGCAAGAATCGTAGGCTGGTCAGCACACAGACTTGAAGAGCTTTCAAATAACGGAAAGATTATAAGACCTGCATACAAACCTATCATGGAAGATCAGAAATACATTCCGATGTATAAAAGATAAAGAAAAACGACTCATCACTGAGTCGTTTTCTATTTTACTTGGGAACTATATTCTTTAAATCATATGTAAGAGTCATGTACTTATCTTCAGACAATTCCTGCCATGTAAGTATAATTCTCTGGGCAATTCCTCTCGAATCTTCCTCATTGGCATTCATAAGAAGCGTTACATACTGGAAGGACGAATACTGCGTTGTAACATCTCCCATTCTAAGAGAAACAACAATTGCTCTTTCAACCTGCTGCATTGCTTCTTCAAGCTGCTCTGTAGAAAGTTTCTCCGGACCTGAATGAGTCAATGTGAAAAGAATCATCCATACTGTCTGATTGGACCTTGCGATCGTTCTTTGTACGAAATGAACGATATTCTTAAATCCTTCGTATTCAACTCTTAAAGCACCATTCTCATAACTCTTCTCTTTCATGAATCCTTCAAGTCTTGAAAGATCCTGTTCGCTGTTGAAGTTTTCAATGGTGTTGTTAAGATATTCTTCTCTCTGTTTGTAATAATGATAAGAATCCTTACCGTTCTGTTTTACGTAGTAAAGAGCTTTATCGGCTCTGTGATAAATCGTATTAAAATCAATACCGTCATCAGGAGATACAGAAATACCTATCGAAATCGAAGGATTATAAGAAAGTTCTGTCGGATCCTTCATATCGTTGTGTACGGCTTTCATAAGAATATCGCAGTATGAATTGATTTCATCATCGGTATATTCGCCTTTTAAGAATACAGCGAATTCATCGCCGCCTATACGTCCTGCCATATCTCTCGGACCAACCGTGCTCTTTAAAATCTTTGCAAAATTGCAGAGTACATTATCTCCGAATACATGTCCGTAAGTATCATTAACGAATTTGAAATTATCTATATCACAAAGAAGGAACACGCCTTTATTCTTTGTAAGGAAGTATTTTTCAATATCGTCTTCCATGAACTTTCTGTTCCAGAGTCCTGTAAGAGGATCTTTCTTGGCAGAATTGGAAAGATTTCTTCTTAAATCTTCAATCTGAAGAATTTTCTCAATTCTCGAAAGCATGATTTCAGGCTCGAAAGGCTTTAAAATAAAGTCCATGGCGCCCATTTTAAGACCTTTTATTTCGCTTTCTCTCTGATCGTCTACAGTCAGAAATACAACAGGAATATTTGCGGTCTCAGAATTAGACTTAATATGTTCAAGTGTTTCATAGCCATCCATTCCGGGCATTCTGACATCCAAAAGAATCAGATCGGGCTTTGCTTTCTTTAAGAAATCAAGCGCCTGCTGACCGGATTTGGCCATGGAAAGCTGATAGTGATCTTTTAACACATCAGCAGCCACTTTTAAATTTGTAGTTACGTCATCGACGATAAGAATATGTTTCTTACGGTCCATATTTCCCTCATTTTAGTTTTATTCAAAATTATAATACAAGAAAGTTTTCTACTTCCTTCTTCATGTCTTCTTTATCACAGACAGTGTTATGAAGAACAGGCGCGTTTCTGATATCGTTTACAGCCTTGGGAATATCGATACCCGAAAGCTCGTTTAACTTATCAACCAGTACAAAATCATCTTCATCATGTTTAATACCGTCAATTGATGAAAGCACTGCTCTGGTAAACTTGTAAGGCGATGCAGTTGAAACGATTACCGAAGTTGTATCATCCTTGGTTGAATTCTCATAATTCTCATATACCGCACTTGCAACGGCCGTATGTGTATCAAGTACATAGCCGGTTTTGTCGAATACATTCTTTATGCGTTTCGAAACCATATCTTCGGAAGCAAATCCGCCGATAAAAGATTCGTCGATAAACTGCTTCATTTCATCGGTTACGGTATAAACGCCTTTTTCTTTAAGATCATTCATAAACTGAATATTCTTGTCGGAATTACATCCGCATGATAAATAAATAAGTCTTTCAAAATTGGACGAAATCAGAATATCCATTGAAGGCGATGTAGTAAGGATGAAATCTCTGTTTCTGTCATAAACTTTTGACTCAAAGAAATCGTATAAAACTTTGTTTTCATTTGAAGCACAGATAAGTTTGTTTACGGGAATACCGATTCTCTTTGCAAAATAACCTGCAAGGATATTTCCGAAGTTTCCTGTAGGAACAACGAAATTAATCAAGTCGCCCTCTTCAATCTTTCCGTTCTTTAAAAGATTGGCGTATGCATATACATAATATGCAACCTGAGGAATAAGACGACCGATGTTAATAGAGTTTGCAGATGAAAATCTGTAGCCCGCTTTATTAATCTTTTCGTTAAATTCCTTATCGCCGAAGATGTTTTTAACACCTGTCTGCGCATCATCAAAGTTACCTGTAATACCGACAACCTTAACATTGTCACCGACCTGTGTTACCATCTGCTTTTCCTGAATGGCCGAAACACCGCCCTTCGGATAAAAGACAACAATCTTAACGCCTTCGACACCCGCAAATCCTGCAAGCGCTGCTTTACCGGTATCGCCGCTTGTAGCAGTTAAGATAACAATCTTTTCGTTTATATTATTTTTCTTGGCTGCTGTCTTCATAAGATAAGGCAAAATTGATAAAGCCATATCTTTGAAAGCTATGGTCGAGCCGTGGAATAATTCAAGATAATAAGCGCCGTCAACAAATGACATAGGTACTATTTCTTCTGTATCAAATTTAGAATCGTATGCATGCTCAATACAGTAACGTAACTCTTCTTCGGTAAAATCCGTAAAGAACAGTTTCATTACCTCATAAGCAACGCCTTTATAGTCAAGCTTTGAAAGTTCTTCAAGGCTTATTTCCAGTGAAGGAAACTGATCCGGCATAAATAATCCGCCGTCTTCAGCAATACCTTTTATAATTGCATAAGAAGCACTTACAGACTTAGATGAATCCCTAGTGCTTTTGTAAAGTATTTCCATGATGTCTCCAATTTCTCATTTTTTTGTTCATAATATTATAACACGAAGCCTATTTGAGGGCAATTAAATGTCAAAAAAAGTGGCAGGCGTAAATTCCTGCCACTTTGATAACTGTTTCAAGTCAATCAATCATAAAAGAGTTAACCATTGTCATTTATAATCAATAATCAATGTACATTGCCGGGCGAGTACCGATATAATCAAAGTCGTCACCAAAGAAGTCAACGCCCTCTCTGCCGTCCGGATTAACATTGGTTCCGACATTAGATGCCGTCAGAGTAGCGCAATTCTCACGTTTCCAATAGGACGCACATACTCTGCCGACTACATTTCTTGAATAAAAATCTTTGTAAGAAGTAGTACGAGTACCTGTGTCAGGGTTGTATATAGAGCTGTTATTATAAACTTCTTCAGTAATTGTAATTGTCTGAACGCCCTGTTTTATCGCATAAGGCGTAGGGCTCGCAAGGAAATTCTCATTAAAGCCTTCATTGTATTTGCTGAAATACATCTGATAATCGCCACAATACTTCTTTAATTCTGCATTCGATAAACAGAATATCTGATCTTCCAGGTTGTGATACTCATCTTCATGTGCCCAGAATGGAAGTTTCACATCTACTTTAACATCAGGAATATGTTGTCTTTCCTTATATGTAAATGCATCATTAATGAACTCATTATTAAGCCAGGACTGAAGCGCATTATTATACCACCAAACATCACCCGATGTGGAATAATAAGCTTTCTTACAGTCAAGGACATATCTTGAAACAACCAAGGCTCTGTGACCATCGGTTTCAAGTACTATCCATTCTATCGGTTCTTTTCCGTCATATTCATTATTATCCTGTTCATATCTGCCATAAAAGAAAGTATCGCCAGCTTTAATATTCTTAGGAAGTTCAGGTTCTGCATCTTCGTCAGGCTCATTTATTTTATGATATGAAAGATACATTACAGGACGAACTGCAAGCTTATTGTTTACTTTCTTCATATGATTATCGCCATAGAAACCGTCTGCGCCGGCATACCAGCATTTATTATCATTCTGGCCATAATCACTGCGGATCCAGTATTCTGTTCCTTTCTTACCTACAACATTGCTTGAATAATACTGATTGTAATAATTATTATAATCAGTCTGAGTAATAGAAGTTACTTCGGCTCCCTGACTAATGCAATATTTTGTGGGTTCGCAAATAAACTTATTACCGTATCCCTGATTGACTCCTGAATAATATCTCTCGCTGAATTGTGTAAAATAAATATCACTTCTGCACATTAAGAAAAGTTTATCCTGAGTATACTGCCATTCACCATTTTTGTATTCATTAATAACAGGAACAGTAGGAATCTGTTTTTGTTCTGCTTTGGAAAATGCAGCATTATAAAAATCATTATTTAGCCATTTTCTTAATGAACAGTTTTCCCATGAGGTATTTGCATCTTTAGTGTTATACGGCTGGTAATCAAGTGCATATTTTGAAACTACAATTACATCCCAGTCTTTAACATAAGCAACCACCCATTCGATATCTTCTTTACCATTCGACTTATTGCCATCCTGCTCGTATTTACCAAATTTAATGACATCGCCAACCTTGTAGTTTGGTTTAGCAGGAACAGAGGCAGACATATCCTTTATAGTACAATTACCAGTGTTAGAATAATTAACTACAGCATTTGCTGCCTGATTTTGGTTCTGATTATTGTTATTATTATTGTTATTATTCTGATTCGTATTACCTATATCAGTTGCTTTATAAGAACCTTTATCAATCTTATATGTAGCACAGATTTGAGCGAATTCGGCTGAATTTGCAAATCCTTCAAAAACCTGATCTCTTGTTTTGCCGCTTGCCAAAGCATTGAGCCAGTCGGCTTTTCCGCCTTCATCATAGGGTCTTCCCATCATTGCAAGATAAAGGTTTTCTACAAACTCTTCATCACTCAAGCCTTTATTCTTATATTCCTGGCTGAATATAAATCGTCTCGCACATTCTGTACCGGTAATCTGCTTCTTTAAAAGCTTTTCAACCCAGTCTGCCTGACCGCCTTTATCTCCGATTCTTTCAAGGCAGATTTTATACATTCTTTCAACGTAAAGATTTACGTTATTAATTGATTGTCTGTCATATCCGATTACGTATCTTCCTGCAGTAATACCATAACTTTCACATATATTATAAAATTCCTGAGAGTTGGCAAAGCCTGCAAATACTTCAAGTCTTGAAACACCGCTGTTCAACTTACCCATCCAGTCATTATAGCCACTCGGATCGGGTTCTCTGCCCATAAAAAGCATATAAAGATCTTTAAGATAAGCATCATTATCTTTATTTTTATTTGTATATTCCTTACTGAACAAAAAGCCATAAGCTATTTCAATTCCGACTGCTTTGCCGTTTAAAAGCTGGCCTTTCCAGTCTGCAAATCCGTCAGGATCCGAACCTCTGCCAAGCGTTACCGTATAGCAACGTTCTACAAAGTCGTCCAGCGTTCCGGCTGAACCGTCTGCGTTTGCATTAAGTGTCGGAAAAGAAATGACAGATAACACCATCAGGAATGATAAAAATAGACTTAAAATCTTAGAAAACCTCTTCATAAAAACGCTCCCTAATCTAATAAAAAATATATTATTATTTTACTCTTTGTCCATCATATTTTCAAGGAAAGAGCAAATAAAATCGGGACCTCTTTCGAAGTCCCGATTAATTAATTTACTTTAAGTTCGGAAGATTACTCTTCTGTTTCTACTTCTTTGAAGTTATCTTCTTTAACTGCAGCATCGTCAGCCTTTGCTTTTGCATTTGCATTGGTTGCTGCGGAGTATGCTACTCCACCGAGTGCTCCGGAAAGAAGTGTCTTGATATCGATTCCAAGGCCCTGTGTAAGTCCCTCAGAAATCTGAGTTGTTGAATTAACAATATCTGATACCATCTTAGCAGAATTGCCTTCGCCGTACATGGTGATCTTGTCTACGCTTGCGAGAGGTTTTGCAACGTTCTCTGCGATCTGAGGAAGTACTGAGAAGTACATTTCAAGGATTGAAGCCTCTTTCATCTTTGCCTGAGCAAGAGCTTTCTTTTCAATACCTTCAGCTTCAGCGATTGCTTTAGCTCTGATTGCTTCAGCTTCTGCGATACCTTTTACTCTGATAGCTTCAGCTTCCTGCTCTGCTGCATACTTGGCTGCATCAGCCTGTGCACGCATAGCTTCTGCTTCCTGCTGTTTTCTGTAGAGTTCAACGTCAGCCATCTGCTGTGCTTCGTATTTGTCAGCATCAGCTTTCTTTCTGATTGTAGCAGCAAGTTCCTGCTCCTTAACGGAAGCTTCTTTCTGTTTAAGTTCAATCTCTCTTTCCTGCTTAGCAATGTCTGCGTTTGCGGAAGCTACTTCGATTGATTTACGCTGTTCCTCTTCCTGAATACGATATGCTGCATCTGCTTCAGCCTTCTTAATGTCGGCTTCTCTCTTAAGTTCAGCCTGCTTAATTGCGAGCTGGTTATTTCTCTCGGCGATATCTGTTTCAGCGTTAACGTTTGCTTCGTTTGCAAGCTGTTTTGCTTTAGCCTGCTCGATTGCTACGTCTTTTTCAGCCTGAGCACGTGCAATTGAAGCGCTCTTCTGAATCTGTGACATGTTGTCCTGACCAAGGGCATTGATGAGGTCGTTCTTATCTTCGATTCTCTGGATGTTACATGAAATAATCTCGATACCGAGGTTGTTCATGTCAATCTGAGCTTTTGTCTGAACTTCATCACCGAATTTTTTACGGTCGTTACAGAGTTCCTTAAGTGAAACGGTACCGATAATCTCACGCATGTTACCCTGAAGGGAATCAGTAAGCGCTTCGGCTATCTGTTTTTCGTTCATGTTAAGGAAGTTCTTCATCGCAAGCTTGATGCCTTTGTCGTCCGTCATGATACGAACTTTTGCGATTGCGTCGATATCTACACCGATGAAATCGAGTGTCGGGATATAACCGTTTGTCTTGATATCGATAGACATCTGTTTTACGAGCAACATATCTTTTCTTTCAAGGAAAGGTAA
>JAEEGG010003799.1_pt1 | contig 37333 bp, 33 predicted proteins | sample 9134161 | NCBI WGS metagenome assembly JAEEGG01 (sample SAMN16246543, study PRJNA631951) | gut metagenome | biome: gut microbiome; feature: rumen; material: CR-attached | host: Bos | place: Iran: Karaj | collected 2018-10
CGGCGGCAGCCAGAGGCTCGACGTCCCCGATGATACACGGCCTGCCTTCATTAAGCACGAGCACCACGGGTTTCCCGGTAGATGCGACCGCCTTCAGGAGATCTTTCTGATTGGTGGATAGATTCAGGTCATCCAGATTTCCCGGCGTCTCGCAGTAACTGTTCTCGCCGAGGCAGAGCACGACCACATCCGCTCCACGGGCCGCTGCGACCACGGAAGGGATGTTGACCTTAAGCTCGTTCTGCCATGCATAACGCGCCTGGTCGAACTCGATTCCGGGAACGTATTTCACCTTATCCTTGCCGAACTTCAGGGCCAGGGCTTCATAGATGGTATTGAACCTGTCCACGTAGACGGGATCGTCCGTTCCCTGCCAGGTGTATGTCCAGCCGCCGCTGAGAGTGCGCATGGAATTCCCGCACGGGCCGGCAACCAGTATCCGTGAGCCCTTCTTTATAGGAAGGATGCCTTCGTTCTTAAGCAGTACCTCGCTCTCCAGGGCCGCCTGGTACGCCATGGCTTCGAACTCAGGGCAAGCGAACTTGTCGAAGACGGATGTATCCCAGACGGGGTTGTCGAACAGGCCGAGACGGTATTTGAGGCGGAGGATACGCCGCACGGCATCGTCTATCCGGCTCATGGGGATGAGCTTCTCCTGTACTGCCGCCTTGATATCCGCGCAGCAAAGCGTATCGTAGGGATCCATGACCATGTCTATGCCAGCGTTGATAGCCAGAGCAAGTGCTTCCTTGCGGTTAGCTGCCACATGCTCACGGGTGTAAAGATTATTCACGTCCGCCCAGTCGGTGACGATCATTCCGTCCCAATTAAGGCCTTCCTTCAACCAATCGGTCAGCAGCATTTTGCTGGCGTGCACAGGAATACCGTTGACGCTTGCGGAGTTCGCCATCACAGAAAGGGCTCCGGCCTCTATGCATTCCTTGAACGGACGGAAATACTTCTCGCGCATTTCATGCTCGGTCAGGATGGCCGGAGTTCGGTCCTTCCCGCTGAAAGGGGCTCCGTATGCCATATAATGCTTCAGGCATGCAGCAATTCCCTCTTCCTGGATGGCTTTCGTCTCCGCTACGGCCATCTCGGATTGCACGAGGCAATCCTCCCCATAGCTCTCCCATGCACGGGACCAGCGGGGATCGCGTCCGAGATCCATCACCGGAGAGAAGGTCCAGGGACACATCGCGGCGCGGGTTTCATAAGCCAGCACGTGCCCCATGTTGGAGGCGTGACGCGGATCGAAAGTCGCGGCTATGTTGATTTCCTGCGGGAACATGGTGGCCTCGGTGATATATGAAGCACCGTGTATCATGTCCAGGCCGTATATCATAGGAATGCCGATATACTTCATCGACGCTTCCTGCAGGCCGGAAATCATCTCCGCAGTGAACTCCCTTCCGTTAGCCTTGCCTTTGTATACATTGAGGATGGAACCTATCTTCCAGCGTCCGAACACGCTTTCCATCTTGGCCTCATCCAGGCCGTTCTCATTCACGACCAGGTCTATGTTCAGCTGCACCATCTGGCCTATCTTGGTGTCCAGGTCCATTCCTTTCAAGGTCTTCTCGACCCTGGATTCAAGGGCTTTGTCTACAGGAATCGCAGGCTTTACACCCGTCTTGCAGGAGACAAGGGCGGACAAAAAGCAAGCCATCGATACTAAACGGGATGTCTTCATATGATCAGTATTCTCTATTTCCAAATATTGCAGTTCCTATGCGCACCTCCGTACTGCCATGACGTACGGCAATCGGCCAGTCATCCGACATGCCGATAGACAGCTGGTCGAACCCGTCCAGAGTCGGAAACAGGCCTCGGCACTCATCGAAAAGGGATTTGATCCCAGCGAAGTCGGCGGCGACCGCATCTTCGTCGTCGGTGTGCGATGCCATACCCATCAGCCCGCGGAAACGGACATACGGGAATTCTCCGGTCATCTGCAGCACCGCCTTTACCTCCGATGGGGTGAATCCCTGCTTGGTTTCCTCTGCACCTATATGCACTTCAAGCAGCACGCTTATGACCTTTCCGTTCTTTTCTCCCCAGTTGTTCACCGCCTCCAGCAGATGCAGCGTGTCGATGGACTCGACCAGATAAGCATAAGGAAGGACCAACTTCAGCTTGTTGGTCTGAAGATGCCCTATGAAATGCCACTCGATATCCTGCGGAAGCTGAACCGCTTTGGCGGCAAATTCCTGTGGGCGGTTCTCTCCGAAAGCCCTCTGGCCCTCGTTGTACGCCTCCAGGATGGCCTCAAAAGGATGAAATTTGGAAACTGCCACCAGTTTCACCCCTGATGGCAGTTCCTTATTAATCCTTTCGAGATTAAATGCAATCATTATCGTTTCCTTTGTTGACGCATCTGTTGTTCCTGCATCCTCTGGGCTTCTTCAAGCCTCTGCTGCCACTTGCTCTTCTTCACAGGCTTGTTCTCGGCCGCAGCCATCCTCGCATACACTTTCTCGGGCTTGACGATGAACTTGCGTATCACCCAAATCTGAAGCATGCTGATGAGCTGGGAGAGGAGGTAGTAGTAACTGAGAGCTGCAGACAGGCTGTTGCAGATGAAGAACATCATGATAGGCATCATCCACTTGGTCATGAACTGCATGCTCTGGGCATTCGGGTCGTTGGCCGTAGCCTGCCCGGACATTGTCATCTTGCTGTATATCCACATCGTGACGGCCATCAGCAGGGCGAACAGCGACAGGTGATCGCCTATAAGCGGCACGCGGTGGCCGAATTCCAGGATGGCATCGTATGTGGAGAGGTCGTGAGCCCAGAGGAAAGGCTGCTGGCGCAGCTCGATGGATGCCGGGAAGAAACGGAACATCGCCCAAAGTATAGGGAATGTGAGCAGCGTCGGCAGACATCCTCCCATGGGATTCGCCCCGGCCTTGTTGTAGAGGGCCATGGTGGCCTGCTGCTTCTTCATCGCATCCTCCTGCTTGGGATACTTGGCGTTGATCTTCTCGATTTCGGGCTTGAGTATGGCCATGATGGAGGAAGATGCATACGACTTGTACGTGAGCGGGAACACCACCAGCTTTATGACGATGGTCATAAGAAGGATGATGATACCGAAGTTAGAGATGAAGCGGTGGAAGAAGTCGAACAGGGGGATGATAACGAATTTCGTGAACCATCCTACCAGTGAACCCCCCAGAGGGATTACCTTTTCGTATTTCTGCCCGTATTCACGCAGGGTCTTGTAGTGGTTAGGTCCGAGGTAGATTTCGAAGGGAATCACGTTGTCCTGCCCCGGGCGATATTCTGCACGCATCCTGGCAGAACATGCCATCAGGTTGCGGGATTCATCTTCCTGAGGGAAGAAGGATATGTCGAAAGATCCGGAAGAATACTGGTTCTTCAGACGGAAAATGGCGGAGAAGAACTGCTGCTGGAAAGCGAACCAGCTGACCTTGGAATCAACCCTCTTGCTGCCATTCCGGCTGCGGCCGATCTCCACGGGCTTCTTGTCCCCTTCCTGATAGAAATCGAGCTTGGAGTACTGAGCCTCGTTCTTGTAGCCCTTCTCCATCCTGGGGATGATCATCGAATAGTCGATGTCGATGGAGGAGACGTTCCTGGGGATGCTGTTCATTCCGATGAACGAAAGCGTGTTGTCCACCATGTAGGAACCGGTCTGAAGGGAGTAGCGCTGCTCGATGTATCCACCGTCGGAGAAAGGAAGACGGAAGACCACGGAGCTGTCGCTCTTCTCGACAATCTGGAAGTTGAAATCCTTCGTCTGGATGAATTCGCCGGTATAAACACTGATAGAATAGCTTGCGCCGCCATCCTTGAAGATGTAGAGCGCAGTGCTGTCGTAGTTGAAGTAATCTTTGACGAGGACGTTGGAAGGCTGTGCGCCGAGCGATGTCAGCGTCAGTGCAATCTTGTCGTTCTCGAGAGTTACAAGAGTAGCATCCGAATTGTGGGCTGCCTCCAGGGCGGCATCTTTGTAGATGGCGGCCTGGGGAGCCTGCTCCTGGGTGGCTGCCGCTGCTGTTTCCGCCGGCTCTGCAGGTATTGCATATTCAACGGTATCGCCAGCCGCAATGCGCTCTGCAAGGGCTATTGAATCCTGTTGCGCCTGCCATTCAGCGGCTTTGCGGGCCTGTTTGGACTGATAGAAAGTGAAACCGAATAAAATCAGTGCGATCAGGATGAATCCCGTGACAGTATTCTTATCCATTCTTATTCTCCCTCCTCTTCCTTACGAATCTTCTCTTCGAGTTTATGGAGATCTTCCTTCGCCTTTGCGATCTTGGTTTCCATCTGCTTGATCAGGGCCTCGGAGTTCTTGGAGGCGGAGAAGAAGCCGATGTTGTTCTCGAAGGTCTCGATCTCCTGCTGGAGGGCCTTGTACTGCTGGATCAGGGTATCCTTGGCACTGCGCTCACGAGGTTTAGCCTCACCGCGGCCACGGCGTTCGCCGAATTCGGGGAATTTCTCCTGCATCGCCTCGCGGTATGCTGTCTGGATGTTCTCTTTTTCCTTGAACGGAACGAATCCGATGGCCTGGAAGTCCTCGGCGAACTTCTTCGCAGCGGCCTGGTTGGCCTCGGCATCCTCTACCGGCACATAGGCCTTGATATCTTCGATGATCTTTTTCTTTGCCTTGAGGTTGGCGAAGAAATTGTTCTCGGGAGCCGCGTTCTTGTCGCGCTCGGCGAAGAATTCATCGCAGGCGGCACGGAACTGCTTCCAGAGCTGCTCACTCTTCTTGCGGGGCACGGCTCCGATTTCTTTCCACTGCTTCTGGAGTTCGATGAACTTCTCGGTGGTCTTCTTCCACTCGGTACTGGACTTGAGTTCCTCGGCCATCTTGATGATGCCGAGTTTCTTTTCCACGTTGGCGTCCATCTCGCCGCGATACTGGGAATAGTAATCGCGTTTGCGGCCGTAGAATGCGTCGCAGGCAGCACGGAAGCGGTCGTATATCTTCTGGTTGTCTTTCTTGGTTGCGAAACCGATCTTGCGCCATTCGGCCTGGATGGCCTCTATCTCCTTGGCGGATGCGTTCCACTCATCGGAGGACTTGATCTCGCGGGCGGCGATCTCCTCTACCTTCACGCAGAGGGCTTCCTTGGCTACCAGATTCTCTTTCTGCTTGCCCTTCAGTTCCTCGAAATGGGCCTGATAACGCTTGTTGATGACTGCCGTGGCAGCCTGGAAGCGGCTCCAGATGCTCTCGCGGAATTCCTTGGCAACGGGGCCGAATTCCTTCCACTGCTCGTGGAGTTTCTGCAGCTCGTTGAACGCGGTCACGATGTTCTCGTTCTCTGCGAGTTTCTCAGCGGCCTCGCAGAACTTCTCCTTGACCTCCAGGTTCTTCTGGAAATCGAGGTCGCGGAGTTCGCGGTTGATCTTGACTTTATCGTAGAAGCGCTCGACGTTGAACTGGTAGGTGCTGTTGATGTCGCGGAATGCCGTTGCTGGAACGGGACCGATGGAACGCCATTTGTCCTGGATCTCGCGGAATGCCGGGAAGGATGCGCTGACATCTTCCTGGGCGTCCACAAGCTGCTTCAGCTCTTCGATTATTGCTTTCTTCTTTTCGAGATTCTCTTCTTTCAGTGCATCCTGTTCCTTGTTGTACTCCGCCCTCTCGCGCTTGTAGTCGGCATAGATGCTCTTGAAGTTCTCTTCGACTTCGACGAAGGCATCGGTGACTTCTCCCGCCTCGCTCTTGAGTTTTCCAAGGAGTTTGTAGAATGCGGACTTGATGGATTCAGCCTCTTTGCTCCGGCTCATGCGGTCGGCGCTGTCCATCAGGCTTTTAAATACATCCGAGAGTTCGGACAAGGTCTTGTCGGCGAAATTGCTTTCTTCCTGAACTTCGGGGTTTTTGATTTCTTCGCTCATAATTGTGAGTTTATTATAAATAATAACTTACAAATATAATGTTTTTTGGTAACTTTGTGCAAATTGAAGATAATTTTATGAGAATCGACATTATAAGCGCCGTACCGGAGCTTCTGGACAGCCCCCTGAGCCATTCCATCGTTGGTCGGGCCATCAAAAAAGGCCTTGTGGAGATCCACGTCCACAACCTCCGCAAATACGGCATCGGCCCCCGCAAGAACATCGACGACTATTCCTATGGCGGGGACGCCGGCATGGTGATGATGGTGGAGCCCGTCTACCGCATGATCGAGGAGCTCCGCTCCGAGAGGGAATACGATGAGGTCATCTACCTCTCCCCCGACGGCGAAATCCTTAACCAGGCAATCTCTAACCAGCTTTCGCTGAAGGAGAACATCATCCTTCTCTGCGGCCACTACAAAGGGATAGACCACCGCATCCGGGAGCATCTTGTAACCAGGGAGATATCAGTCGGCGATTACGTCGTCAGCGGCGGTGAGATCCCTGCCGCGCTGCTTGCCGATTCCATCGTGCGGCTGATACCCGGAGCCCTAACCGACGAGACATCCGCTTTGAGCGACAGCTTCCAGGACGGTCTGCTCTCCCCTCCCGTCTACACCAGGCCCGTCGAGTTTAACGGCTGGAAGGTTCCCGAGGTGCTTTTGAGCGGCAATCCCAAACTCATCCGTGCATGGCAGGACGAGCAGGCCCTTGAACGTACCAAAGCCCTTCGTCCGGCCCTTCTGGATGAAGCTCCAGGGCCGATAGATGCCTAATTATTAAAATATTTTAAAATGTTGATAACTTTTTAGAAAATTTTTGGCGTTTTCTATTGCAGAATAAAAAAATCAGTGTATATTTGCACTGTGATTTAGAAAACAACAACTTCTAACCAACAATAATTAACCTTCTTATAAAGGTAATACACTACTAACTAACCGTCAAGACCCGCTGTGACAGCGGGTCTTGGTCGTATATATGTGTGTGCAAACTAGAACTCCAGGCGCAATTTGACACTGAAGTTGCGGAGGGCCTGCGGAAATAGCCCTTCCTCAATATATTCCGGAGAGCCATCCGCAAAGAGGGCCCTGTAAACCCATGCATCGGCATAATAATCCCTGTTCAGCAGGTTATTGCAGTAGGCTCCAATTGTCATTCTGCCTTTCCAGAGGGGCATGGCGTACACGGCCCTGCAGTCCACTTTATAGTATGCAGGGATGCACAATCCGTCATTCTGGGTGTTATCCCAGTACTGCCTGCCAACATATTTGCATGTCAGCCCAAGAGAGAAATCGCGGCTGCTGAACGGTTTAAATGTCACACCGGCCATCCCGGTGCATGATGGGGACATCAGCATGGTGACGGTGCCGCAGTCCACCTTTGTCTTTCCAATGAAATGCCAATTGGTCTGGTCGTCATTGGTATCTTCGTAATAGCTGTAATCTTTGATCTTGTTCGTGCTCGAGGTCAGATTCCCGACGAGGGACATCCACTCCACTGGCTTCCAGGACGCACTCAGCTCCACTCCCCTCCGCCAGCTGCGGTCGACATTCTCCTTGATGGCATAACCGCTGTTGCTGAGTTTGCCGGTTTCCAGAAGCATGTCTTTGTATTCCATCGAATAAAAGTTCACGCAAGCGTTCAAAGAAGGCAGGCTGAGTTCATAGCCGACCTCCGTATCGTACATGCGTTCCGGCCTCAGTGTCACCTCAGCATCCTGACCGGCTGCATGCAGGGCATTTACCGACTCAATCTGCTCCTTGAGGTCGCTGCGTCCCGGCTCCCGGTGCCCTATGGCAAAGGACATGTACGCTTTGTGCGCACCCCATCTGCCGGTGAGACCGGCACGGGGGTTAAGGAAGTTCCAGGCGGTATCGTAAGCCAGATCCGAGAACTCATCATCCAACCCTTTCATTTTTAATGTAACCAGACGGTACTGGAGCTCTGCATAACCGGTAAGCCAGGAAGCCATAGCATACTCTCCACGCAGGAAGGCAGTCGCCTCACGCTTGCGGCTATCGTTCCGGTACCATTCGATATCGCGGTCTCCATTCACGCTATCCCACAGCACCTTTCCAAAATGATTCCCCAGATAGTCGGCAAAATAGAGGCCTCCTGCGGCATTCAGGCGTTCGGTCTTGTATTTCAAAGTAGTATTCAAAACCGCATAGCCGTTATCCATAAGCTTCCGTGTCACGAAATCAGCTATTCCGGAAGCATCTATCCCATACTTGCTGAATTTCTTATCGGCTTTGTACTGCTCATAAAATCCATCACCCTTGGTATAATTGAGAGTTGTGCTCCAGAGCAGCCCGCCTTCGAACTGATGGGTATAGTTGAGCTGATAATGGGTCTGGATGTAATTGTCCGACTCATTGTCATAGTAGCAGACATTTCCGTCGGCGTCTTTATACTTCCCGGCAGGATTATAAGTCCGGTCCTCGGCCATTTTGGATGCGGGAATCCCCTCCCAGGTAATGCCGGTATGCTGTTTCCCATGGAGGAGGGTGAACTTGACGGAATTGTTGCCATGCATCCATCCGGCCACACCCAGGAGTGAATACACATCGGCCCAGGCATTACGGATATAGCCGTCGGTATTTCCTGCAGAAAAAGCGATGTCGGCATAGAAGCCGTTACGCAGAAAACCGCTTCCGGCAATGACGGAGAGGGTTCCGGTATTAAAGGAGCCACCTCCAAGTTCAAGGGTAGAATACGGCTTTGGCGAAACATAGGCAGTGCTCATGTTTATGCTGGCACCGAATGCGCCTGCACCATTTGCGGATGTTCCAAGGCCACGCTGCAGCTGAACGCTCCCAAGAATGCTGCTAAGCGCAGGGATATTCACCCAGAACACCTCCTGCGACTCGCTGTCATTGAGAGTAATGCCATTGAGCGTGACATTTATCTGCGACCCTTTGGAGCCGCGGACTGTCAGCTTCGAGTACCCGAGCCCGGTGCCGCCTTCATTAGTGCTGACGACTGATGGTTGCAGGCCAAGAATCATGGGGAGGGATTTGGAAGGCGCCGCCCCCCGGAGTTCTTCCCTTTGAACCGTAGTATACGTAACGGGAGTATTGCGTCCCGCTCGCGATACTGTCACCACTACGCTGTCCAACTGTTCTGTCTTCCCGTTTTGCTGGGCGACCGCAGCCGGGCAGATGCAGCATAGAACCGCTGCAGAAATAAATAAACCTCGCATAATTATATAAATTAATGCAAGGGGCTGATGAGGATTATGCTTCCCTTCGGCAGTATTAACTGCATCAGGTTCAATGGGTATAATCTCAACTCCGTCTGCCGGAGTACCCCCGCGTTGTGCAAAGATAGCAATTATTTCTTTACAGGAACCAGCCTGACCTCAAAAAGACGGGGCCAGTTCTTGCCGGTAAGGAAGATGCGCCCTTCGGCATCGACGGCAATGCCGTTCAGCACGTCCGTATCCGTTTTGCGCAGCTTGTCGGGCAGCAGCCCTCCGCAGTTCACGGTCGCCTCCACTTCCCCGTTGGACGGATTGATGACCACGATCATATCCGTCGTATAGACATTTGCCCAGATGCGGCCGTCTACCCACTCCAGTTCGTTAAGATACCTCACCGGCCTGCCGTTGAGTTTGACCGTTATGCTCTTCTGCAACTTGAAATCCGGAGACAGGAAGAACAGTCGGGACGTTCCGTCCGATGCGATCAGCTGCTTCCCGTCGGTGGTAAGCCCCCATCCTTCGCGGGGATAGGAATAGGTCTGCTTGTATTCCAGAGTGGCGGCATCATAGATGAAGGCCACCTTGTTGGTCCAGGTAAGGATGTAGAGATTGTCTCCGAGGATGACGGAACCTTCGGCGAAATACTTGCGGCCGAAAGTAAGCTTTTTGGTCACGCGGCCGGTCTGGAGTTCGACCTTACGCATGGTGGATTCGCCGTACTGGCCAGTGCTTTCGTAGAGCTGACCGTCATGGAAGAACAGCCCCTGCGTGTAGGCACCCGTGTCGTGGGCATATTCCTTTACCACCTCGATGCCATAGCGCTTCGGACCTCCGGCCTTGCAGGAAAGGGCCAGAAGGAGGAGCAGGACAGTTATCCACTTGACGTTCTTCATCTTTAATAATCAAAAAAGGTGGGGCCGTAAGCCGGTTTCTGTTTTTAAATCCGTCATTTATCTTCGCAACCTACCCCCCGGCATCGGGCGGGCAGCCCTCATCTGCCGGTATATTTGGTTTTGCAGGCCCCGGTGCCGTACCCGTGCGGTGTCGCCACAGCACGTCGTGAGCTCTTACCTCGCGTTTTCACCCTTGCTATATGGCGGTCATTTTCTGTTACGGCCTCCGAAAGATTACTCCCTCCTGCGCTTTCCGCAGCGGGGTGCCCTTTCCTGTCCGGACTTTCCTCCCTTGCGGGCGACGGATCGTCCCACCTTTTTTAAATCATGCAAAGGTAGCAAATAAATCGTAATCCTCCGCGCCGGTTATGCGCACGTCGAGGAATTGCCCCACGAAAGAGAGTGGATCCGTGCCCTCGGGCACGCTTACTATGATCTCGCCGTCCACCTCAGGGCTCTCATACTGCGAACGGCATACTAGTTTCCCGTTCACCACGTCATCTGCGAGTACACGCTCCACCTTGCCCACGCGGGATGAGTTGAATTCGGCAGAAATCCCCTCCTGAAGGCTCATGAGGGCATCATAGCGGCGCTGTTTCTCATCTTCCGGCACGTCGTCTTTCAGGTTCTGCGCGCCCCACGTTCCTTCTTCCTCGGAATACCTGAAGGCCCCCAGACGCTCGAAACGCGCCTCGCGGGCGAAGTCCAGCAGTTCCTGGAATTCGGCCGGCCCTTCACCGGGATGCCCAACTATCACCGTGGTACGAAGCACGACTCCTGGCACTTCTTCGCGCATGCGGCGGATAAGCCCGCGCGTCCATTCCCCAGTAACTCCGCGGTGCATGTTGTGCAGCACCTTGTCCGAGATATGCTGGAGGGGGATATCCAGATACTTGCATATCTTCGGATTGGACGCCATCTCCTTCAGCACGTCCTCCGGGAAACCTTCCGGATAGGAATAATGCAGGCGTATCCATTCGATTCCCGGAACACCCGACAGAGCCTTCAGCAGGTCCGCAAGGGCACGGCGGCCATAGAGGTCCAGTCCGTAATAGGTCGTATCCTGCGCTATCAGGATTAGCTCCTTCACGCCGCCGGCAGCAAGCCCGCGAGCTTCTTCCACCACATCCTCGATGGGTACGGAACGGTGCGCTCCGCGGATGAAGGGGATGGCGCAGTAAGAACATCGCCGGTCGCATCCCTCCGAAATTTTCAGATAGGCATAGGCACGCCCGCCTGCATCGAAGCGCCTGGCATTGCGAAGGTCAGGCCTGGGAACGGCTCCGAGTGCACGCACCACGGGAGCAAGGTCGCGGGCACCGAACCACTCATCCACCTCCGGGATCAATTCAGGCAGTTCGGATGCGTAACGCTGTGACAGACAGCCGAATACGATAATCTTCCCTATCTCTCCCCTCTTCTTCCGCTCCGCCTCTGCGAGGATAGCGTCTATGCTCTCCTGCTTGGCGTCCCCGATGAATCCGCAGGTATTCAACAGAAGGTAATCCACCGGACCGCCGTAATCTTCAGGGTAAACGGTATAAACATCTGCCGGCAATTGTGCCAGCAGATGTTCAGTGTCAACCGTGTTCTTGGAACAGCCGAGCGTTATTACCTTAAGACTCGGCATTCTCTTCGGCCTCTTCCTCTTCTACGAAATCGAGGGAAGCGTATTTAACAAGTTCGTTGTACCAGTCCAGGATCTTCTTCATGTGGGAGAAGTAGAAACGGTCGGGATCGTAGTTCGGAACGGCCTTGTCGAAAAGGGCCTTGATCTCCGCCTCGGAAGACTTGGAAGTAGGAGCTTCCTTGCCGGCAAGAGCCTTGTTTATGGAAAGGAATACGTCCTTGAGCTTAAACTCGCCTTCGTCGGTGTAAATCGCTATGTCAGAGAGGGTTGTGATACGGCTGTGAGGGTCGAATACCGTACGGTGGCCGTCGCTCAGGGCCTCTGCAATAGCAGCGTTCGTCCTGGAAAGGGCCAGGAACTTGTAAAGACCATGCTTTCCGGAGACGGAAAGGATTTTGGTAAGATCTGTTTTCATATCGTTCAGTAATTTATCTACTTTATCATGCAGTTCCTCAAGCGAGGAATCGTTTTCTATCACGGCGTCGGCAAGCGCGGTGTCCACATCCTTCTGGGCCTGCAGGCGGCCGGATGCCTTCGGATTACGGGCCAGCCTGGCCTCAAGCGGAGCCTTCACCAGCCACACGGCATCCCACTGGCCATCGAACAGAGGCTTGTCCAGCGCCACCGCCGATTCGAAAAACGCCACCGTTCCCTTGCAGGCGGCCTTCCATGCCAGAAAATCTTTCAGCACTTCGGGATACACAACGGCTTCCATTTTCGCACGCTTCTCCGCGTCCGAGAATATCACCCCTATCTCTTTGAAAGGAGCGCCGATCGCCTCTTCCACCCTACCCTTCAGGCCTGGAACCGAATCATAAAGGGCCTTGGTGCGGGAATCGCTGTCATAGACCGCGAAACCCATTGACGCAAGATAACGGCAGACTTCCGACTTGCCGGAAGCAATCCCGCCTGTTACGAGCACGGTCTTCATATCTTCTCCACGCATTCTGCCACCTCAGGCTGGACGGACCAGCTGATTACTCCCGCGGGGAGATTGTCGCAGTGGATGATACAGCGCCCGGTAAGCGAGCCCGCGAATTCCTTGTAATCCACGTAGCACACGGCCGTGGTCGTCGGATCAGACACGACCGGGAAAACGCAGCGGAACACGACTTTCACCCTGTTGGGGTAAATGGAGAAGCCCGTGCCGGCCGGCACGTTGCGTGCTCCGACCTGCATTTCTTTCTCAAGCTCCACGTAACGGCTCACGTCCACCGACCACGACACGGCATCGTCCGAGACGCGCACCCCGTCCGGGGCCACAAGGGCGACTTCCCCGTGGAGGCTTCCCTTGATGTCGCTGCGCTCGATGGTACGGGTGCTGATGGAGTTGACGTTGGCAAGCAGGTCGGCGGGGCCGTACACCAGCACGGAATCGGGCTGGACGCTGATTTCGCCGTTCTGCATATACTGGGGGCGGAAATAGAGTGCACTCACCACGTTGACGGGCACCTTCTTGTTGAGTTCCCGGATGAAACGGAAACGCAGTTTCTCGAAAAGGAAGGATTCGACGCTGGAACCCGGGCCGAAGACATCGTTCACGTAACGGTACATCTGGGAAGAGCTGATGCTGAACCAGTCCCCTTCTTCATGCACGAAATCCTCGGGATCGAAACGGACCGTAATGGCATCGCTCTTGCGCCCAAGGTATATCAGGCGGAAGCCGGACGCCTTGCAGCGCGCGGTCATCGATACCGCATCGCTGGAATGGGCAGCCCTTCCCGGGATGTTGCTCTCTGCGAGCACGGACACGGTTATCACATCCGTCTGCATGTGCGACAGATTATGGATAAGCCATATACCGGCCGAGAGGGCGAGGCAGGCCAGGAAATACTGCCAGTTCTTCACTATTTCTGCTGGGCCTGGTCGTTGGCTGCCTGGGCGTCGGTGGAGTAGTCGCGGACGATGGAATTCTTGTCCACGCGCAGTTTCACTTCGCCGTCGACCTTAATGAGGACGGTACGGTCCTGAATCTCGGCCACGGTGCCGTAGATTCCGCCTGCGGTAACGACCTTGTCACCTTTCTTGAGTTCATTGCGGAACTTTTCGAGTTCTTTCTGCTGCTTGCGCTGAGGGCGGATCATAAAAAGCCACATGACACCGAAGAGCAGAAGGATCATAATCCAGAAACCTGCACCGCCACCTGCGGCAGGCTGGCCTGCGGCCTGAAGAATAACAGTCATCATAATACTTTATTTGTTTATCAGTTTGTCGAGTATACCGTTCACGAAAGCGCGGCTTTCCGGAGTGCTGTAATACTTGGAAATCTCCACGAATTCGTTGATAGTCACCTTGGGAGCGATTCCGGGGAACGCCACGGATTCCGCTATGCCGCACACGATAAGAGACAGGTCGGTCGAGCAGATACGGTTCAGGTCCCACTTCGGTGTCACCTCGTTGATCATCTCTATATATCTGTCGTATCCGCTGTATGCAGTACGGAGCAGCTTGGTAACGAACGCCTTGTCGCTTTCCTTCGAATGCGTTTCGTCCATGTCGCTCATGAAAAGCGGCGGCAGGTTCCATGGCCTCCCCTTTCCAAGGGATTCCATAGCCTTGCAGCACCATGTAAGGGCGTATGCAAGGTCGTCGTTCCACCAGATGGAAAGGTCTTCCAGGATGCTTTCCAACTCTTCGCTGTCTACGAACTCCTCTTCAAAAATCTTTATCCAGAGGGCCGCGTCTTCCTTGGGCGTATTGGGGCCGGAAGCCAGGTAGTCCTTATAATAATCTTTCGAGCGGATGGAGTCGTACAGATGGCGTATGAGCACATCGTACTGGTCCCAGCCGAGTTTTTTCTTCTGAGTGATCTTCTGGAAATCCGGGTCTTCCTCCAACTTCGGTGCAATCAGGTTGTCTGCGAACTTGAAATTCGGATGGCGCTCCTCCTCGGTGGGATTGAACTTGTTCTGCGCCGCTTCGAGACGTGTCCGTGCCTCCCGGGTGAGAGGGCCTATGCTGCCTAGTAAAAAGAGATAGAGGTCCCTCGTGGATTCAAGGGAGCGGTCCAGCTGTGCCTCAAGGTCTTTGAGCGACACAGACCGATTTTCCGTGAAACTGTATATGGCCTTGAAGGCCTTTATACGAAGGATTCTGCGGTTAAGCATCTTTTTCAAACAAAAATAATATGCAAATATAGCATCTAATCCTCAAAAAATTCTAATTTTGCAGAAATAAAAAAACCAAATTCAATTACAGATTATGTACAGAGAGGACAGAGATCAGGTTAATTTCCAGGATCGCAATGCAGAAGATGTTTACTCAAAGCCTGTCAGAGCCGGTAAACGTACATACTTCTTCGATGTAAAGAGCACGAAGGGGCAGAATGACTTTTATCTGACTATCACCGAGAGCAAGAGGCGGAACAACCCCGACGGCACTTTCACCTACGACAAACACAAGATTTTCCTCTACAAGGAAGATTTCGACAAATTCAAGGAAGGTCTCGACGAGGTCATCAAGTACATCACCGACAATTGCTTCGGCGGTGAGATTCCCGTCAGGCCCGAAACCCAGCCCGAACAGGAAGGATACTTTTAATGGATTCCATCCTGCTGAAGAATATCTGCATCGCCGATGAGAGCAAGGACGTTCTCATCGGCGGTAGCCATATATTGAAAATCAGCCCCGCCGGCTCATGCGTCGACTGGGACCTCGCTGGCGATATCGAAGTGATGGACTGCTCCGGGAAAGTCGCAATCCCCGGTTTCGTCAACATGCATACGCACGCCGGAATGGCCCTGATGAGGGGCATAGGCGAAGACATGGTTTTCCAGGACTGGTTAAAGAGAATCTGGGACATCGAGGCCGGATTCGACTACGACTATGTCTACTGGAGCGCCAAGGTGGCATGCATCGAGATGATACGTACCGGCACCACGACCTTCAACGACCAGTACTGGTTCTTCCAGGCATGCCAGAAGGCCGCTGCCGAGATGGGCATACGCCCTGCCGTAGGCTACGACATCATCGACCACGGAGACCCCGAGGAGGCCAAGCGCCAGATGGATCAGTGCGAGCGCAAGTACGAGGAGGTCAAGGACCAGTGGAACGACGAGGGCTCCATATACGAGCTCGCATTCCATGCAATATACTCGGTAAGCGAACCCATGATGGTCTGGGCGGCCGATTTTGCCCGGGGGCACGACATTCCCCTGCACATTCACCTCTGCGAGACGCTCAAGGAAGTGGAAGACTGCAAGGCGGCACACGGAGGCCTGACTCCCGTCGAATATCTCGACAGGATAGGTGTACTTGGTCCCAATCTCCTTGCAGCCCACTGCCTGTGGCTCTCGGAGCACGATATCGAGCTCCTGGCGAAACACGGCGTCCACTGCATCCACAACATCAATTCGAACACCAAGCTGTCTTCCGGCTACAAGTTCCTCTACAACGAGTTGCGCGATGCGGGCGTGAACGTCTGCATAGGCACGGATGGCTGCGCCTCCTCCAACAACCTCGACATCCTCGAGGCCATGAAGACTTCCGCACTCTTCCAGAAAGCCTGGAGGAACGATCCCAAGGCACTCCCCCTGCCCGAGCTTCTGGACATGGCGACCATCAACGGAGCCAGGGCCCTCCGCCTGAACAGCGGACGCCTCGAGGAAGGAGCTCTCGCCGACATCTCGATAGTCGAGACCGACAGCAGTTACTTCCTCTCACCCGGCCCGTTCCTGGCGAATCTCGTGTATTCGGCACATTCCGACTGCATAGATTCGGTTATTGCCGGAGGCCGTTTCGTCATGCGCAACCGGGAGATTCCGGGAGAAAAAGAGATACTCCATGAAGCCAGGCAGGCCCTGTCTAAAATCAAATAACACTATGGACGAAAGAATCAACATGATCAACACCGCGGCGGAGTTTATCGAGTCCAGGCTCGAAGGACGCAAGCCCCTTGCCGCCATCATCCTCGGCAGCGGCCTCGGCCAGCTCGCCGAAATAATCGAAGACCGCATCACCATCCCCTATACGGAGATTCCCTGCTTTCCGGTTTCAACAGTAATCGGCCATAAAGGCAATTTCATCTGCGGATACCTCGGAGGCAAGTGCGTGCTCGCGATGCAGGGCCGTTTCCATTACTACGAAGGATACGACATGGCCACGCTTACTCGCCCCGTTCGCGTCATGAGCAAGCTCGGAGTGAAGTTCCTGCTGGTTTCCAACGCAGCCGGCGCACTGAATCCGGATTACAAGGTGGGTGACACCATCATCATCAAGGACCACATCAATTTCATGCCCAACCCGCTCATCGGGCCCAACATGGAAGAATTCGGCACCCGCTTCCCGGACATGACCTGCCCCTATGACCTCGAGCTCCAGAAGAAGGTGCTCGAGATTGCCGCAGGAATGGGATTCAAACTCCATCAGGGCATTTATTTCGGCGGCACGGGCCCATCTTACGAGACTCCCGCCGAGGTACGTTTCTTCCGTTCATCCGGCGCAGACCTGGTCGGCATGTCGACCGTTCCGGAAGTGATAGTCGCACGCCACTGCGGCATGCGCGTTTTCGGCATGTCCGTGGTCACCAACGTTTGCAACACCCAGAACGTAGAACGCAATTTCAACGACGGTGAAGATGTCGTAATGCAGGCGAACGCTGCCACCAAACGAATGATTCCGCTGTTCACCGAACTTGTCGCATCTCTCTGATGGATAAAAGGATGTCAGTCATCGAGGAAGCCTCCGCATTCCTCTCTTCCTGGCTTGACGGACGCAAGCCCATCGCCGGAATCATACTCGGCAGCGGCCTCGGCCAGCTTGCGGAAGAGATAGAAGATCCCATAGTGGTCCCCTATGTGCGCGTACCCGGTTTTCCGGCAGCGACTGCCGTAGGCCACAAGGGCAATTTCATCTGCGGATATCTTGGCGGGAAGTGCATCCTGGCCATGCAGGGACGCTATCATTATTATGAGGGCTATCCCATGGATACCGTGGTGCTGCCCATACGGGTAATGATACGCCTGGGCATCAAGTACCTGCTTGTCTCCAATGCCACCGGAGCCATGAACAAGTCTTTCAGCATCGGAGACCTGATGCTGATAACGGACCATATCAACCTCCTGCCCAATCCCCTGATCGGTGCGAACCTCGATGAATTCGGTCCCCGTTTCCCGGACATGACCTGCCCGTACGACCTGAAACTTCAGGACAAGATGCTGGAGATTGCCGCATCACAGGGCGTGGAACTCAAGCGCGGCATCTATGTTTCCTGCTCCGGTCCCACCTACGAAACCCCGGCCGAATATGCCTACTATGCCTCTATGGGGGCGGACAACGTGGGCATGAGCGTGACGCCCGAGGTGATCGTGGCCCGCCATGCAGGCATCCGCGTTCTGGGCATGTCAGTAATAACCGACATAGCTCATGAGGCTGAAGATGACTACGTTACGGACGAAAACGAGATCGTCCGTCAGGCCGATCTCGCTTCCCGTAAGATGACAGGGCTCTTCCGTGCCCTGATATCGTCACTTTAGGAATTCCAGGAAACCCGGAATCGAAAGATCGTAGCCCCGCGGGCCTGCGAGTATGTTTCCGTTTGCATCGAGGATGATGTAGTTCGGCTGTGCATTCACGCCGAAGCGCGTGCGGGCTATGTAGCTGTTAACGCGGCCCACATCTTTCAGCACCTTCCCTTCCGGAGTCGTAATCCACTTGCTTTCAGGCAGTTTCAGTTTATCGTCGGTATAGAGCGCCACTATCTCGAAATCCTCGCTCAGCTTCTGCAGCACCTGCGGATCGCTCCACACGCGAGCTTCCATCTCGCGGCAGTTCACGCATCCATGGCCGGTAATGTCCACGAACACCCGCTTGCCGCTCCCCTTCGCCGCCTGCATACCCGCTTCTATACTGTCATATCCAACAAGACCATGAGGCATACTGATAACCGAATTCTCGCTTGTATCATTACGATAATTGCCTATCACGAAATCCTGAGTTTCAAGGGGCGGCAGATATCCGGAAAGGGCCTTCAGGGGCGCACCGAACATGCCGGGAATCATGTATACCACGAACGAGAACACCGTGATGGCAAGAGCCAGGCGCGTAATGCCTATATGCTTCACCTCATCATCGTACTTGAAGCGCAGCTTGCCCAGAAGATAGAATCCGAGCATCGTGAAGCAGACGATCCAGATAGCCAGATAGACCTCGCGGTCCAGGATGCCCCAGTGATAGGTCTGGTCCGCTACGCTCAGGAACTTGAATCCCAGTGCAACCTCGATGAAACCGAGCACCACCTTCACGCTGTTCAGCCATCCGCCGCTCTTCGGCAGACTCTTCAGAAGTGAAGGGAACAATGCCAGAAGAGTAAACGGAAGGGCAAAAGCGATGCTGAACGCCAGCATCGTGACCATCGGCGTCCAGAACTCACCGGACGTGGATTTTATCAAAACCGTTCCGACTATTGGACCGGTGCAGGAGAATGAAACCAGCACCAGCGTGAGTGCCATGAAGAACACTCCCGCCAGGCCTGCCTTGTCCGATTTCTTATCCGACGAATTCACCAGCTTCGACGGCAGCGTTATCTCGAATGCACCGAAGAAGGATGCCGCGAAGAGCATGAAAACTACGAAGAAGATGATGTTTGGCAGCCAGTGGGTTGCCAGCCAGTTGAATATATCCGCCGTAACCGTAGATCCGCCGAAAATCCATGTCAATCCTATTATTATAGATATCGGCACGGTATACAGCAGAACGATGAACAGACCATACATCAGGGCCCTGAACTTCCCTGCAGCGGCATTTTCGCTGCCCTTTACGAAGAACGATACGGTCATGGGGACCATCGGGAAGACGCAGGGTGTCAGCAGCATTGCCAGGCCCCACAGTATCGCTTCCAGAATCAGGCCCCAAATTGATTTCCCCCTGGATTGAAGAGGTGCTGTGCTGTTGTAGGCGGAGGATATGTCCGATCCGGACGCCATATCCGCCCTCGGATGTAGAGGGATGGGCCCAGCATTGCTGGGAGGGGCCGTCAGGCCGGATTGAGGATCGGAGCTATCCTCCGCTGATGCGGTAGGATGCAGATCGTATTCCAGTTCCTCTGGGCTATGGCAGTTTTCGCCTACGCAGGAGATCCACTGAAGGGTGCCGTGGATTTCGTCAAGGGGAACTACGGGTGTGCCGGTGAAGACTATGCGGGAAGTTCCGTCAGCAGCTGTAACCACTTCGGTCTCCCAGTTGACCGTGGTGTCCGGAAGCCTCTGACCAAATGCGGACAATCCTGAAAGGAGGGCTGCCGCAAGCAGCGCTATTTGGCGTAACTTGTTCATCTGCAATTATTTTGCGTATGCGACCGAACGTGTCTCGCGGATGACAGTAATCTTCACCTGTCCGGGATAAGTCATCTCGTCCTGGATGCGTTGTGCGATGTCGGAAGAGAGGCGTGCGGCATCATCATCGCTGACCTGTTCGGCCCCCACGATGACGCGGAGTTCACGGCCTGCCTGGATGGCGTAGGACTTGGTAACGCCAGGATAGGATGCAGCAAGGTCTTCCATGCCCTTGAGGCGCTTGATGTAGGATTCGATAACCTCTCGGCGTGCACCGGGACGGGCTCCGGAGATGGCGTCTGCGACGAGCACGATGGGCGCAATGGTCGAAGTCATCTCCATCTCTTCGTGGTGGGCACCGATGGCGTTCACGATCTCGGGACGCTCCTTGTACTGCTCAGCGAGCTTGGCTCCGAGGAGTGCGTGCGGCAGGTCGGGATCCTCGTCGGACACCTTGCCTATATCGTGCAACAGGCCCGCGCGCTTGGCAATCTTCGGGTTAAGACCGAGTTCGGATGCCATGACGGCGGCGATATTGGCGACCTCGCGGGAGTGCTGCAGAAGGTTCTGGCCATAGGAAGAACGGTATTTCATGCGGCCGATCAGCTTCACGAGCTCGATGTTAAGGCCGTGTACGCCCATGTCTATGCAGGTGCGCTTACCGGTCTCCAGAATTTCATCTTCCAACTGCTTGCTTACCTTGGCCACGACCTCTTCGATACGGGCGGGATGGATGCGGCCGTCGATCACGAGCTGATGGAGTGCCAGGCGGGCCACTTCGCGGCGGACGGGATCGAATGCGGAAAGCATGATCGCATCGGGAGTATCGTCAACCACGATTTCAACGCCGGTAGCTGCCTCAAGGGCGCGGATGTTGCGGCCTTCACGGCCGATGATACGGCCCTTGACCTCATCGTTGTCGATGGGGAAAGTGGTTACGGCATTCTCGATGGCTGTTTCGGTTGCAGTGCGCTGTATTGTGTTGATTACTATGCGCTTGGCTTCCTTTGCCGCATTCAGGCGGGCGTCGTCCATCGTGTCGTTGATGTAGGCCTGCGCCTCCGTACGCGCTTCAGCCTTCATGTTCTCGACCAGCATGTTCTTGGCTTCCACCGCCGTCATGCCGGCTACGGTTTCGAGCTGCTTGTTAGCCTGGGCGACAAGACGGTCGCATTCTTCCTGCTTGCGCTCGAGATTCTCCATCTGTGCACGCAGTTGGCCCTTTGCGCTGTCGAGTTCATGCTGCTTGCGCCCGAGTTCGCTCGCCTGCTGGCCAAGCTGGGATTCTTTCTGATGGATGGCGTTTTCACGCTCCTGGAGCTGCTTGTTCTTGTTGCTTATGTAGTCTTCGTGTTCGCTCTTGAGCTGCACGAATTTCTCTTTAGCCTGTAGGATCTTCTGCTGCTTTATGCTTTCAGCTTCGATTTCAGCCTTCTGTATGATGGCTTCGCCGCGGCCTTTCACGGAGGCCTTGTGGGCAAGTATGTATATGGCCAGTGCCACTATGGCACCTGCAATGGCCGACAATAAATAGAACAACATAATATATAGTGTTTTAAGTATGTCAAACAAAAACGGCATCCGCACTTTCATGCAGATGCCGTTAGAAAGCCGTTAGTCCTTAGCAGAAAATGATTTCTGTATGATTTGGGCTCCGCCCTGTATCAAGCTTCCTGCAGCTGCAGGCGTGCCATCCTCAGCACGAGTACACCCGGTTCCGTGGAACTTGTTTTGTTTCAGCAAGGACGGACTAACGGTTACCTTCTATTTTGCTCAGATAGCCGGAGAGTTCGTTGGCGAGCTTTTCGTGCTCCGCGGAAAGGGCGTTCAACTTGTTCTGGGCGTTGAACTTGTATACCGTTTCCGTCAAAGTGACGAAAAGGAGCATTTCAAGATAGTCCTTTTCGGGATATTTCTCGGTATAGCGGTCCAGCATCCGGTTGATGTCTTCGGCTGCGAGCCTCATGGACTGCTCCATCTCAGGAGACGAAGCCTTGAGGCTAAACTGTTTTCCCGCTATGACGAGTGTAATATTCTGATCCATGACTAACTATCCAACAACGAAATGCACTTGTCAATCTCCGCAATCAGCTTGGTCAGGCGCTGTTTGGCTTCGGCATTGCCGCCTTCGGCCGCAAAGGCGCTTGTAAGCCTCTGATTGTCTATCTGTCTGTTCAATTCAGCAATCTGCTTCTTGCAGGCTTCCACCTCGCCTTTGCTTTCTGCCAGGAGTGTCAGGGCATCGTCGGCACGCTTCTTTTCGCCTTCGTAAAGGGCGATGAGACGCGTAATATTTGATCTTACATCTTCCAGCATGGCATTGGCGCTTTAGCCTACAACATACAAAAATAATAAAAAAAGCCGAAAATCATCAAGATTTCGGCTCATTATTCTCTGTCGGCTGCAAATTAACCTTGCGATAGCGTTTCTGGCGCTTTTTCCAGCGTTCCTTCGCATACTCCTGCATATCGCTCACCTCATCCATCTCGTCCATGATTTCCAGGCCGAAGATAGTTTCGATTATGTCCTCCAGGGTAAGTATGCCTTCGAAACAGCCGTAGTCATCTATGATGAGCGCCATCTGCTCACGGCTCTTGAGGAGTTTCTCCCAGATATCCGCGAGGGAACTCTCCTCATGGAAGAAGGAGATGTCGCGCCTGAGTTCCTTGAGCGTCTTTCCGAACTTGTCTTCAGCGAGGTCCTCGAGGGCATCGTCGCGAAGGATGTATCCTGTGATGTACTCGGGAGACTCGGCATAAACCGGTATGCGGGAATGGTGCTCGAACTCATCCGCCTCGAAGTACTCTTTCAGCGTCATGGACTCGGGTGCGACCGAGCAGACCACGCGCGGAGTCATGGCTTCGTAGGCCTTGACGTTGTCCAGCTTGATTATATTCTGGATGACCTTGTTCTCGCTGCGGTCAATCACACCTTCTTCCTCTCCCACGTTGGCCATGGCGGATACTTCCTCGCGGCTGATGGCGGCCTCGTCTTCATCTGAAGAGAAGCGACTGCTGACGTAACGGATCAGGATGACCAGCGGGTACATTACCACCAGCAGGAAGGAAATTCCCCTGGTCGTAAATCCCATCAGGCTGCGATACTTGGTAGTGCCGATAGTCTTGGGGATGATTTCCGAGCAGACAAGGATGAGCAGCGTGGTGAGGGCGGACATCCATCCTACCCAGACGCTGCCGAATGCCTTGGCGGTCAGTACGCCGACCAGCGATGCACCGAAGGTATTGGCGATGGTGTTCATCGCAAGGATGGCCGCGATGGGGCGGTCAATATCCGTCTTGTACTTCTTGAAAAGGGTGGCAGGCTTGTATCCTTCTTCTTCCCTCATGATGATGAAAGAAAGCGGAGTAGACATCAGGACGGACTCGAGAATCGAGCAAAGGAAAGAGATACCCACGGTCAGTGCCAGGTCCAGCAGAAGAAGGAAAATATAGTTCGCCTGAGTCATATATCGATTTAACTTTCAAAGATAGCAATTTATTTTCATTTGAGAGCACACTCCCCCTCATCCGGACTTTCACCCGGATGGAACGAGTGAAGGACCGTGCTGACAAACGGTATCTTACCTGTTCTTCTTCATTTCAGCGCATTGTCTCTGCCACTCGCTGGGCGGGAATCCATAAACGGAATAGAACTGTTTCCGGAAATTGCATTTGTCGGGGATTCCAACCCTGCCGGCGATTTGGCTGAGCTTGCAGTCAGGATTCTCGCAGATCAGCCTCCGAGCCTCCTCAAGGCGAAGTTTCTTCCGAAAGGAGCTGAAGCGTTCCCCAACCACGTTAGAGAAATAGAAAGACAATGCTTCTTCCGATACGCCGAATTCTTCCGCCACGTCTGCCATGCTCGTATCGTGACGGCAGTATTTCTTTTCGGCAATCCAGAGATGAAACTGCCGCGCAATCCTTTCGTTGACCGAACGCTGCGTCGGCTCGGCGATCGTCGAATAGCATCGCATCAGCAATTTGACCATAATAGAAAATACCTTGTTCATAAGAAAGGTGTTAAGTTAAACGATGGCGAAAGATTCACTTTTTTTCAGTATTTTTGCACCGCTATGTTTGAAAATCTATCCGAAAGGCTCGAAAAATCCTTCAAGATCCTCAAAGGAGAAGGCAAGATAACCGAAGTCAATGTCGCCGAGACGCTTAAGGACGTACGCCGTGCGCTGCTCGACGCGGATGTCAGCTATAAGGTCGCTAAAGAATTCTGCGATACCGTAAAGGCCAAGGCCATAGGCACGGGAGTGCTCACCGCTGTAAAGCCACAGCAGATGATGGTCAAGATCGTCCACGACGAGATGGCCGCCTTCATGGGCAGCGACGCCTCCGACATCAACGTAAAGGGTAATCCCGCAGTGGTCCTGGTGGCCGGTCTGAACGGTTCCGGTAAGACCACCTTCAGCGGCAAGCTGGCGCTGTATCTCAAGCGCAAGGGCATCAAGGTCATGCTCGCAGCCTGCGACACCTTCCGCCCGGCCGCAATAGAGCAGCTGCGCACCCTTTCGGAACAGATCCAAGTCCCCATGTTCACCATCGACGGGGAGAAAGACCCCATCAAGGTCGCAAAGGCCGCCATTTCGCAGGGTGGCCAGCAGGGCTACAGCGTCATCATAATCGATACCGCAGGACGCCTCAGCGTCGATCAGGAGCTCATGGACGAGATCCGCGCCATGAACGAGGCGGTGAAGCCCACCGAAAGCCTGTTCGTGGTGGATGCCATGACAGGTCAGGATGCAGTCGCATCCGCCCTTGCATTCAACCAGGCGATAGATTACAACGGCGTAGTGCTCACCAAACTCGACGGCGACACTCGCGGCGGTGCGGCACTTTCCATCAAGGCAGTCACCGGCAAGCCTATAAAATTCATCTCCACCGGAGAGAAGATGGAAGCGCTGGACGTATTCCACCCATCGCGTATGGCAGACCGTATCCTTGGCATGGGAGATGTCGTTTCCCTCGTGGAGAAGGCCCAGCAGGCGGTAGATGAGAAGGAGATGCGCGAAACTCGAAAGAAACTCGCGAAGAACCAGTTCAACCTGAACGACTTCTACAACCAGATACAGCAGGTACGCAAGATGGGTGATATCAAGGACCTCGCTTCAATGATTCCCGGCATGGGAAAGGCTATGAAGGACGTCGACATCGACAACGACAAGGCCTTTAAGAGCACCGAGGCCATCTACCATTCCATGACCCCCTATGAGCGTGAGCACCCGGAAGCCATAAACGGAAGCCGCCGCCGCAGGATAGCTGCAGGCAGCGGAACTTCCATGGAAGAGGTGAACAAACTGCTCAAGCAGTTCGAAGGCTCCCGCAAGATGATGAAGATGGCCGTGGACGGATCTCTCGCCCAGAGGCTCAAGAATTTCAGGGGTTAAAAATCAAATCGAGATCTGCCTTTATCCGCCTGGATGCTTCATCCTCGGGGATGAATTTCCATGCCCCGTTCCGCTTCGCGTTGTAAACGGCCGTGTTGTCTATCAGGCCGTACTCCTCTATGAACTCGTAGAGCAATTCCCGGATCTCGGGATAGCGGTGCAGGATCCGCTTTTCGAGTTCCTCTTCAGGAATACCGGCTCCCTTGGTAAGCATCCCCCCTGCTCCGCTTGCGCGGTAGGAAGTCATCGCTACCGTGTAATCCGCATCGGGATTGAATGCGCCTCCGTCCGCCATGCTTTCGATAGTTATCCTCTTTCCGAAAGGCTGAGTGATATCCACCGTATAGTTGATGCCTGCAGCAGAGTCGAAATTGTATGTACGGTTGACGAAAGACCATCCGGTCTGGTTGTTGCGGGGATCGTCCTGGCGAGAGATGTTTAGCACATGGTCCTTCCCCAAAGGCGCCAGCCATCCACGGTAGGAGTATTCAAGGTAATTCTTGATCTCCGAACCCTTCATCCTCATTGTATATAATTGATTCTCGAAAGGATAGATGGTAAACAGGTCGTTATAGACGAGCACGCCGGCCTTGATCGTACCGTTGTAGGTAAGAGGCGCGGCAAAGGAGACCTTGGCATCGGAACTCTTGAGGCTTACAGTGTGGATTAGATTGACGTAATCGCACATCCCGCTGTACGCATCCTTTGTGCGCAGGTCCATCGCAAGTGCGCCGATTTCTTTGTTAGAGAAAGCCTTGACCGCTTCGTAATCCTGTTGGAAGGCCTTTTTCATCACGGGGTCGGTCCTGCTCTTGTCGACCTTTATAAGTCCGGCGGAAATCTTTTTGTCGACAACCTTTCCTTTCTGGAGGGTGACGGTCAGTTCGCCATGCCCCAGGAACTTGGCCCTGTTGCCCGTATTGATGAGGGCCGTCTTTCCGTTGCACATGGTCACCTGACGGTGATCGTGGGAGCAGACCACGAAATCAACGCCTTTCAGCGAGTCATACAGGTCCTTACCCTGTGCTTCGAGAGACTTGCCATTGCCTTTTCCCGTGGCCGAGTGAACCGATACTATCACGACGTCCGGCTTTTCTTTCGCCGCCAGCCTGTCTACGTCCTCCTGCACCTTGGGAATCAGGCTTTCGAAGTGCATGCCGCTCCACAGGCTCTCATCCATCCACGCAGGGTTGTTTGCATTAGTGTATCCCAGCACCAGCACCTTCAGCCCGGCGCGCCTGAACACCTTGTATGGCTCGAAATATGGCTTTCCGTTATCGTTGCGGATGGCATTTCCGGCGAGGAAAGGGATTCCATGACGCTTAAGGTCCTTTCTGACCCTGTCATAGACCGCATGGCCCGTCTCCACGTCGTGGTTGCCAACCGTAACGGCGTCATACTTCATGTAAGAGACCAGGCGGCTGAAAAGATGCTCGGACTTTGTGTCCACGAAATTATAATAGTAGCTCGCATTGTCCCCCTGGAGGCAGTCGCCGGCATCTATCAAAAGGACGTTCTCCTCTCCTACGGCATTCCGCACGCTGTCCACGTACCAGTTCACCGCAAGAAGGCTTTCCCGTGTGGATTTTCCCACGTAATCGGAAGAAAACCAGCGTCCGTGAACATCGTTGGTAGTAAGCAGATGAAGGGTATGCTCCTCATTTGCCGGGGTTCCGCACGCTGCAAGAAGCAGCAGGGCGGCCAAGTATATCAGTCTTTTCATATCTTATCGATGATCATCACGAATCCTCCTCCGGGAGCAAGATGTACCGTCTCCTTCTGGCCGGACTTGATTCCATATTCGCATACGGCATAATCCTCACCGACCGTATCCGCATTCACGCCGTCACGGAACATGCGGCAGCGCCACTCCCCTTCCGGCAGGAAGCCGAAGTCGAGTTCGATGTCCCTGGCATCCCAGTTGGTCATGCCGCCTACATAGTATCTGCCATCCTTCTCGCGCAAAGTGACGACATACTCCCCGATACGGCCGTCAAGGATCCTGGTGCGGTCGAATACAGTGGGGATGGATGCTATCCACCGGGTGGTCTCCTCCTCCTTCATGTAATCTGAAGGGGAATCACAAAGCATCTGGAGAGGTGCGTCGAATACCACGTAACATGCCAACTGGTGAGCGCGTGTTCCCATACTCATGGGTTTTTCGGACACCGAACGGAAGTCCCGACGGGTGGCATTTCTCAGCGCCCCCGGCGTATAATCCATCTGTCCTGCAGCCATTCGTATGAAAGGGATGATGACATCGTTTCGTGGCATGTCACAACGCTGCGGATTACACCATTTCAGATTTTCCAGGCCAAAAACGCCTTCGTAGTTTATGACGTTAGGATATGTCCTGCTAAGGCCAACAGGTTTGAAAATGCCATGGAAATCCAGCAGAAGATGGTACTTTGCCGCCACTTCCGCATACATGTCGATGCGGTTCACCATGGCAGCCTCCTGCGAGTCGAAGAAATCTACCTTAAACCCGGCCACGCCGATTTTCGAGTAATGCTCGAAGGCTTTTTCCGGTTTGAGGCCAAGAGATCCTTTTGATACCCATAGCAGTACTTTTACACCCTTTTCCGCCGCGTATGAGCAAATGCGGGGGATGTCCAGGTCGTCTTTAGGCGTGAAGATATTCCTGTTCTTGTACCATCCATCATCAATGAGGATATACGACAGGCCGTACTTTGCAGCAAAATCAATATCATAGAGATATGTTTCCGTATTGATCCCGGCCTTGAAATCCACTCCGTGCCGGCGGAACCCGTTCCACCAGTCCCATGTTGAGAGTCCGGGCCTGATCCAGGAGATGTCGTCGAGTCTGCATGGCTGAGCGAGCTGATAGACCATATTGTTGACCGGAAGTGCCGTTTCGTCCTTGCCGTATGCGATTATCCTCCATGGGAATGTCCTTGTGCCTGCTGTCACGGTCATATAATCGAGGTATTTCGCATCCTGCTCGTTCACATTGTTCGGATACGGAGGGAACTCCGCTTCGAATCCCGATTCCGTGGTTTTCAAGAACATTCCAGGGTAATCCCAGAGATCGGATTCCATTAGCAACAGGCGTCCCTTCTCACCGATATCCACATAGACTGGCATGAATGCAAGGTTACCGTCCGCCTTGGAAAGGTCTCCGGCCTTTACGGCCGCATACAGATTCTCGAAAGAAGACCTGTAGCGGTCACCGTCCTTCCGTTTGAGAACATAAGGGACGAGCATGTCGTAAGGGTTGGCAAAACTGAATTCGGCGGTTTCGGAATATACTTTCCGTATATCGGGTCGGTTGGTGACGAAACGGTATGCCACGCCTTCGTCGTAGGCGCGCAGTTCCAGGGACCAGTCCCCCTTCATCTTGAGAGTCAGCCAATTATATGTGGCATCGAATCCGGCCTGACGGTAGAAGGGCGCGGCGACATGTTCGGAAACCGTCCCCTTACGAACCTTTAAAACCTTGGGATTCAGGCCAATGGTCCTCTCGTCGATGACCATTGATATCCGGTTGTCTTTCAGGACGGTCTCACCTTCGACCGAAAGCGACCATGACGTCTTGTCAGTCAAGGATACGGTCAACTGCAATTTGCCCGAGGGGCTTCCCAGTTTATAATCCTTGGCCGAGAGAGACGGCATGGCGATCGATGCTGCAATCAGCAAAAAAAGAATCTTTTTCATATTAGCATTAGCATGTCACAAAAATAAAAAAAGAGTGTTACTTTTGCAATATGACCAAAGGAGATAAAGTATGCATTCTCGGCAGTTGTTTTGCAAAAAGCATCGGCGAGAGAATGATTTCAGAAGGATATGACGTGTGCCTCAATCCGTTCGGGACTCTTTACAACCCCGTATCGATAGCCAATTCCATAGCCAGGCTCGACAGCGCCATCCCCTTCCGGCCGGAAGAATGCGTGGAGATGGGGGCGAACGCAGGCAAGATATGCTCCTGGTGGCATCACACGTCATTCGCCCGGGTCGATGCAAGGGACTTCCTCGACAATGCCAATGCCTCGCTCGCAAAGGCTTCCGAGGCCTGGAAAGAAAGCAACGTGGCCATTATCACGCTGGGTACGGCAAGGGTTTGGAAACTCGTCAGCAACGGAGAGGTGGTCTCCAATTGCCTCAAGCGCCCGTCCAGAGAGTTCTCGCATGAGATGCTTTCAGTCGGGCAGGTTTCCGCGATTCTGGGGAACATCGTGCAGAAGCATCCTGAAAAAGAATTCATATTCACCGTGAGCCCCATACGCCACATGGGAGAAGGCGCACACCTGAATACGCTCAGCAAGGCTACTCTCCATCTGGGCCTGGAACCAGTCCTGGGAGGGAGGGTCAGTTATTTTCCTGCTTACGAAATTCTCATAGATGAACTCAGGGACTACCGCTACTTCGCAGAGGACGGCTCGCATCCCACTAAAGAAGCGGCGGACATCATCTGCGGGCGTTTCCTGAAACGATAAAACCCCGCCTCACGGCAGGGTTTTCATCGAGTATAGTTTAGTTCGTGAATAGTTTTGTTAACTGTTTATGGCTTGTTAGAATAACACCTTAATTATTTCTTCTTTGCTTATATCCAAAAGCCGTGCCTTTTCTGCAAATTGAGGTAAATCTTCTTTCAAAAATTTCTCTTTTGCCTCTTTGCGTATGTTCTGAGCGGCATTTTCAGTAACAAAAAAACCTATTCCACGCTTGTTGTAGATTACCCCCTGGTCGGTGAGTGTTTCGTAAGTGCGGGCTACGGTGTTGGGGTTCACCCCTATCTGGGCGCCGAACTCACGCACGGAAGGAATCCTGTCCTCCCCCTTCAACTCTCCCTGGAGTATGCGGTTGCAGATACTGTCCGCAATCTGAAGGTAAATGGGTTTGTTGCTGTCGAATTCCATGGCTTAATGCTTTAAGGTCTTAATTCTGAAATAGATTCCAAGATCCAGGAGAGCGAAGCTGACTATATAGAATAGGTACAAGCCCGTGTTGAAGAGTCTCATAAGCCTGTCCTCGCTGATGTCCTGAGGCTGGATCTCAATATTCCCGCCGAAGATGAGTCCCACTGCCAATACTGCCACCAGACTGATGGCGAAGATGGAAAGGAAGGTGTAGACAATCTTGTTCTTGCGGAAGAATATAGCACCCAAAGTGAAGAGGAGGATATTGCCACACCATTCGAGATACAGCATGTACGGGGCACTGAATGCCAGACCCAGGTTCTCCGAATGCACTTCATCCAAAGCAGTTTTCAAGCCGTCGATGATGGTTACCAGTCCCATTCCGGCGTAATTGGAGAACAGCAGGGTAAGTATGCCGTCGCAGGAAGCGATGACGCACAGCCATACCGCCGGCAGCACGACGCAGGTAACCAGAAGCATTGAGAAGAACTTCTCGAAACGGGATGCCGGAAGGAGAATCCAGTCAGAACCGGCTTTCTTTTCGGTGATACGTCCATATAGCTGCACGGGGAAGAACAGCAGGGCCAGGATGAAAGAAACCATATATGCCGACAGAATGCCCGCAGTATTGAGGTTTCCAAAGTGCCCGTTGAAGACGAGGGATACCAATTGTACAATCACGAAGAACCATACCGGCATGCCCGCAATGGTAAGGACACTGATTCCGGCATTCTGCCAGGCAGAAACCAGATCATAGCGGAAATACTTTCCGAAACGCTTGAGATCGAACGTATTATTCATGGCTGAAAATTCCTTTTACGAGTTCCTTATGTTTGTGTACGGTGTTGAAGAGGGCCTCCACGTTCAGTTTGCTCTCTTCGCCCGTGGCGTTGGGGTAAACCTGGATGAATCCGCCGGGAAGCTGCTCGGTGTAGAGGCTGTCGGGATTGAGCGTGGTGCCATAATCGAAGTACAGCTTGGAGGTTATTTCCTCCACAGTGGCATTCAGCAGCACGTCCCTCTTGTCGAGGATGATGATAGGATCGATGATGTTCTCCAAGTCCTTCACCTGATGGGTGGAAATCACGATGGTGGAATCCTCGCAGGTGTAGGTCATCAGGGCCTTGCGGAACTGTGCCTTGGAAGGGATGTCCAGGCCGTTGGTGGGCTCATCGAGGAAGAGATACTTCGTGGAGCATGCAAGAGCGAAGGAAATCCAGGTCTTCTTGAGCTGCCCGGCCGACATGGCGTTCATCTTCTGGTTGGGATCCATCTCGAAAACCTGCATTATCTCCATGAACTTGTCCTGCGAGAAGCAGGGCCAGAAGCGGCCTTTCTCCTTGGCAAAAGAAACGGCAGTAGAGTTCAGGGGTGTAACTTCGTCCGGGAGATAAAAGATGGATGACAGGAAATCGGGATCGCGCTTGTAGGGAGTGAAACCGTCCACGTCGATGCTTCCCGTCTGAACATTTTTAAGCCCGCTCAGAAGGGTCAGGAGCGTGGTTTTACCCACTCCGTTCTCTCCCAGCAGGCCATAGATCTTCCCCTCTTCGAGATTGAGGGAAATCTTTTCCAGACACGGTGTATTTCCGTAGCTGAATGATATTTTGTCTACCTTTAACATAGTGTATTAGTTTAATAGTACACTGCAAAGATAGACATATTTTTTATACTTGCAAATCTTTTTTGAAAATTTTTTGCACAATGAGCGCAATCGCACCGTCGCCGGTCACGTTGCAGGCGGTTCCAAAGCTGTCCATGGCGATATACAGCGCGATCATAAGCGCCTGCTGCTCAGGGTTGAAGCCCAGTATCGAGCTGAGCGGCGCGAGAGAAGCCATTATCGCTCCCCCGGGCACTCCGGGAGCTGCCACCATCATGATCCCGAGCATCAATATGAACTCCAGGAACATCCCGAATTCCACCGGCATGCCGGACATCAGGCATACGGCAATGGCGCAGCAGGTGATCTTCATGGCACTGCCCGGCATATGTATCGTGGCGCAGAGCGGCACGGTGAATCCTGCGACATCCTCCTTCACTCCGTTGGCTTCGCACTGCTTGAGAGTCACAGGAATGGTAGCTGCGGAGCTGGACGTGCCCAGTGCGGTAAAGTACGCCGGCAGCATGTTCCAAAGGAGCTTGAAAGGATCCCTCTTCGTGAACAGCCCTGCGACGACGAATTCATATATCAGCACGAGGATATGCAGCACGAAGATCACCACGATTATCATCGCGAAAACCTTGAGCACGCTGAACACCTTTCCGGTGGCGGTCATATCCAGGAATATGCCGAATATATATATAGGTAGAAGAGGGATGATAAGTTTCTCGATGACCCGTGCGACGAACGCCTTCAGTTCGGCGAAGAATCCCTTCATCACGGGCATGTCCGCATTGGCTATGCAAAGGCCCATGATGAACGAGAACACAAGGGCCGTCATCACGTCGAACATGGCAGGGATGGAGATGGTAAAGTACGGTGCGAGGGATGCAGCCTCCGTCAGGTCCGCCGCCGTTCCCACCTTGGAAACGATAGAAGGGAACATTGCATTGCCTACGCCGAAACCTCCCAGGGCCACCAGGACAGTGTCGAGATAAGCTATCAGCACCGTCACCAGCAGCATCTTCCCCGCCCCATGGCCAAGATCTCCGATCGCCGCGGTCACGAGGCCCACGATAATCAGGGGAATCATGAATCCAAGCAGCTGGGAGAAGATGCCGTTGAATGTGAGGAAAATCCTTGTGAACCAGTCCGGAACGAAAAGCCCCAGCATTACGCCGAGGCAAATCGCAATCAGAACTTTGGGCAGAAGCCCGAGTTTTTTCAGTTTCATTCTTCCGAAGGTTTCATGGTGGTGTAGACGTTGGTCACGTCTTCATCGTCTTCCAGAAGGCCTATGAGCTTCTCGAGGGTGGAACGCTGCTCGGGAGTGACATCCTTGAGCTCCACGTTGGGGATCTGTTCGAATCCGCCGGAGATCAGTTCGTAGCCGTTCTCTTCGATGTACTTCTGGATGGTGCCGTATGAAGTGTAATCACCATAGATGACGACTTCCTTGCTTTCGTTGTCGTCCTTGTCCACCACTGTCTCGTCGAAGACCTCTTCAGCGCCGTAGTCGATAAGTTCGAGCTCGAGTTCGTCGAGGTCCATGCCTTCGGTCTCCTTGATGCGGAAGACGCACTTGTGGTCGAACATGAAGGCTACGCTGCCGCTGGTGCCGAGAGAGCCGCCGCACTTGTTGAAATAGCTGCGGACGTTCGCCACCGTGCGGGTGTTGTTGTCGGTCGCGGTTTCCACAAGATATGCGATGCCGAACGGGCCGTATCCTTCGTAGATTACCTCCTTGAAATCGCCCTGCTTGCTTTCGGTGGCCTTCTTGATGGCGCGCTCGATGTTCTCCTTGGGCATCTGCTCACTGCGGGCTTCTGCCATGAGGGCACGCAGGCGGGGGTTGCCGGTAACGTCCGGACCGCCCTGCTTGACGGCGATCGTGATTTCCTTTCCGAGTTTGGTGAAGGTACGGGCCATGTGACCCCACCTCTTCATCTTGCGTTCCTTGCGGAATTCAAAGGCTCTTCCCATGACTTATTCCTCCACGGCTGCGATGTAACGGTCGATGTCGTACGCCTCGATGCTCTGGGGATACTTGTCCTTGATGATCTTGTAGCACTCAAGGGCGTCGGCCTTGTTGCCGAGCTGCTCGAGAGCAAGACCTTCCTTCAGCAGATATGCCGCAGCATAGACGTTATCGGCCTTGGCGACTGCCTTCTTGTAGGCGGAAACGGCCTCTTTGTACTGCTCAAGACCCACATAAGCGTCACCGATGCAGGAAAGGGCGCGGGCTGCCATGATGGGCTCCTTGCCGTTGTACTTCTTGAGATAGGAGATAGCGCTCTCGAAATCGCCGAGCTGGAGTTCGCAGATGCCGGCATAGAGATAGACGGCCTTACCGGCCTTGGTGCCGTAGCTGTCGATGATCTCGGTAAAGCCGAGCACGTTGCCGTCACCGTTGAGTGCGAGCTCATATTCTCCCTGCTGGAAGGATGCCTCGGCGGGGAAAGCCTGCTCCTGCGCTTCGGCGCACTTGGGCTGATAGATATACTTCTGATATCCGAGGATTGCGAGCCAGATCACGACGATTGCGCCCAGCACACCCCAAAGGATATTCTTGTACTTCTCGTAAAACTGTTCGAACTTGGAAACCTGGGTTTCGACCTGCTCCTGACGAACTTCTTCCTTGGTTTTGTTCTTGGTTGCCATATAACTTCTAATTTGATTTTCAATTAAGCCTGCAAAAATACAAAAATTGCCGGAGATTTACAATATCATTGATGAGCAGGCCTGAGAAGATCCAGGACGACCTTCACCGGATTGAAAGTCTCGAGCGGAACTTCTACGAAAAGGGTGTTCCAGCGGCTCATGGAGCCGTTCCAAAGTCCCGGCAGTTCGAGGGCGCGCAGTTCCCTTCCCTGGAAGCTCTTCGATGAGATGAACCCTGCATCGGGATCCACGTATTCCGGAAGATTGAATTTCTCTCCCTTGTAATTGCGCAGGCAGCATACCAGGTCCACGGGATTGAAGTGGGTCGCAGAATTGAGCGCAGCCATTGCGGAAGCATCGTTCTTGTTGATCTGCACGCTTTCCAGGATCTGAAGCGAGGTGCTTCCGTCCGCTTCGCGGATGACGAAGGGGCCGCCACCGGGTTCCCCCTGATTCTTGACCATTCCGCAGACACGCACGGGCCTGTCGAGTTTCGACCGCACGAATGCCACCAGTTCATCATCCGGCATTCCGGGTATCTCCACGCAGAGATCCTCTGCCAGGAAAGGAACGATCTCCCCCTTCACGAGAGCGAGTGCCTCTGCAGGAGATGCGTCATCCAGCCTGCGCAGATATCCGAATATGCGGTCACGCAGTTCCAGGGCCTTACCCATCAGCACCTTCTTGTAGCGGGCGGTAACGGGCAGATACTTCTCCACGGCAACGTTGTCTATGTTCTTGATGGATACAAGTTCCTCTTCCACCTCGTTCAGGTTGTAGATGAGGGCGCCATGGCCGGCGGGACGGCGGAGTACCGTGCCGTCATCGCAAAGGAAGGGCTCGTTGTCCGGAGTGACGGCGATCGTATCTGTCTCCTTGGACTGATACGTGAACTTGACATTGTATTTCACGCCGTACCTTTCCTCGTACTTCCCTTTCACTTCAGCCAGGGCGGTTTCGAACAGCCCGCGGTGCTCGGGAGAGATGGTAACGGTGAGATTCACGCTTCCATCGGCATTGCGCATATAATCCTGGCCTTCGACCAGATGCTCTGCAAGCGCCGTTCGTACCTCGGATGCATAACGGTGGAATTTGAGTACGCCTTTGGGCTTGCTTCCGTATCCGAGTCCGGGTTCTTTCAGCAGTTTTGCGGCCGTAGCGCAGCAATCGGCATCCGAATCGGCGGATGGTTTGCCGAACAGTCCTTCATCGTAGAAGGCGAAACTGCGGATGTTCGCCGTCAGCTTCCGGACGGCGTCGTTGGGCTGTTCAAGCCCTCCGAAAATATCCTTGAACATGCGGGAGGCCGCCCCCGAGGCAGGCACGAACTTGACCTTGCCCTTAACGGATGCCTTCTGAAGATAAGCGATGCACTCATCTTCCTCTGCAGAAGACATTACCGCAATGCCCCTTCCGGGAACTGCGGGAGCATCTATCTTCATCCAAGGGAATCCTTCCCGGAAATACTTCAATTGCTGTTCTGTGGTCATATCAGTGTTATTTGCGATTAATCTTTAAATGTAGAACTCGCGTCGGTAGCGGTACTCCTGACGAATCTCGTCGAAGCGCTCCGGGTGTATCCGGAACATGAAATCGTCCGTAAAGACAGGGTAATTATACTGGAATACCGACGTGATCTGCCCCTGGGTAAGCCCCGTAAGGTCAAGCCTTACGGCCTCCAGTTCCTCCAGTTCCGTCGTCGGGAAGAACTCGAAGAGCGGTTCCAACCTGAAGAACCTGGCCACAGCACGGACCGCCGCGGCCGTCGCCCTCTGCTTGCCCTGATAGGAGTATCCGGCAATGTGCGGGGTGGCGATGGATGCCTTTGAAATCAGCTCTACATTAACGTTGGGCTCATTGTTCCAGGTATCGATAATTACGGGACCGAGTTTCGGGAATGCGGCAAGCAGGGCGTCGTCATCCACTATTTCCCCTCGGGCGGTATTGATAAAGAAGGCCCCGAACTTCATCTTGCCGAAGAAATCCGCATTTGCCATCTTCTGGGTACCGGGATTCAAAGGCACGCTCAGCGAAACTATGTCGGAATTCTCCAAAAGGTAATCCAGATCGACGAACTGGGCCGGGCCTTCGACTTCCGCACGCGGCGGATCGCAGAGCAGCACCTGCATGCAGAGGTGTCTCGCCATAGCTTCTATACGGGAACCCACATGACCTGCTCCGATGATGCCGAAAGTCGCCCCTGAAAGAGGAATTCGCTCACGGCTTGCAGCCCCGTAAAGGGCGGAGAAGACATAGTTCATGACCCCGCCGGAATTGCTGCCGGGAGCATTCTGGATGAAAATGCCGTTATCGTTGCAGAAAGGTATGTCGATATGGTCCAATCCAATGGCAGCCGTAGAAATGATCTTTACCGAAGTGCCGGCAAGAAGCTCCTCGTTGCAGCGTGTCCTTGTTCGTATAACAAGGGCGTCAGCATCCATCAGGTCTTCATGGCAGATTGCTCCACCGTCTTTGTAAACGGTCTCGGCATAAGGTTCGAACACGCCCTTGATAAAAGGTATGGCCTGGTCTATTACGAATTTCATTTCAGTATCAGTTGTTTTACCGGGCCGTCGACGGCCTGCCCAATATACAGTTCGTTACCAGCCAGGGAGGAATTGATCTTGGCGACCAGCATGTCCTTCTGCATGGCAAGCTGGCTGCATATGACTGAAGATGAGAGTGTTATATACAGCTTGCCGTCCCGAAAAAAACGCTTGATCGTATATTCTCCCGCACCCGAAACCGCATCCCATGCGGAGAAGATGAGATTTGTGTTGTGAGTGGCGGCAGCGCCGCTCTCTGCAAGCATCTGCTTGAATACTTCCACCAGAGGCAGGGCGTTCTTGCGGGCTATCCTGTTATTACTCATTGCGGGTGAAGACGCCTCCCTTCGCCTCATAGTATGTGCGTTCG
>JAEEGG010003802.1_pt1 | contig 37315 bp, 31 predicted proteins | sample 9134161 | NCBI WGS metagenome assembly JAEEGG01 (sample SAMN16246543, study PRJNA631951) | gut metagenome | biome: gut microbiome; feature: rumen; material: CR-attached | host: Bos | place: Iran: Karaj | collected 2018-10
TCCAAAGAGTCATCGATGGTCTTCAAGCACAACTCAGCGGAGACCTCCTCAGCGAAGACCTCCGCCAAGCCCTTGACACCCTCGCCGAAATCACTGGCGGTCAGATTACCCCCAACGAAGTATTAGGAAATATCTTTACTCACTTCTGCGTGGGTAAATAAAGAAACATAACTGTTTGATTACCAAACAGTTACATTTTCCACAAAAAGCAAAACACCAGAATTTGATATTTTTACAACTACCTCATTATCAATACTTTACAAAGTCTATTTCAAATTATTAATAGTTATTTTATCTTTTTTTCTACCCTCTAGAAAATTTTTAATTTAGCATCAATTAACGAAAAAACAAAGTAATAAGCATTAAAAACTGCCATAAAACACACGTTTTCACAATATTCATCGACCTGTTCAGGAAAAGACATGTCGATGGCAGATGGCAGATGGCAGTTTTATTATGGACGCAATAGTAGAAAAACAGCAAAATCTGTGTGAAATAGTTTACTATTATATATAATATATATTATATATAATAGTATTTATTTCTCGCCCATTTTTGTGCTCATAAAACAAACTGCCATCTGCCATCTGTACCAGTCAAGCATCTTTTTCGAATTCTTTACACAATTAATTTGTTTGTCTTATGAAAATTTCGTACCTTTGCATTGTCAATGAAAGTTGAAGAAAATGCGCGGCGGGCAGCCCAAAGATGTTTTCAGGCCTGACAAAATTTGCGGCCTGCCTAGCGCGCAAAAACGGATGCTCATCGGAGACACGAGAACAAAATCCTATGTTTAACTAAAAATTATTACAAATTATGGCACTGAAAGTAAAAGCAGTAGAGAAGAAGATCAAGTTTGACAAGAACCCTGAGAACCCTGGCGTGTGGCGCTACGTGATGAGCCCTGAGCTCTATACCGCACTGACGCAGGCGAAGGTGGTGAAGGAGGCAGCCCTCCGCAGCGGTGTGAGCCGTGGTGTGATGCAGGCCTGCTGGGACGCCGCTGGCGAGGTCATCAAGGTGAAGCGCGTGACCAGTACGTCTGGCGAGGTGGAAGACCCCGAGAACGAGAACGGTGAAAATGGAACCACGGAGAACGGGAACAACGAATCTACGGAGAATGGTGGTAACACATGTCCCGACCAAAACAACATTCCGGAGTGTCATGTACCAGGTACCCTACATAACTGAAACAGGCCATATCTGTTATATTTAGATAAATCGACACCAATTATTCGTTTTTCTTGTTTTTCTTTTTGTGATTTGCATCTTAAATTGTAATTTTGCAGAATGAACAAGAATTTACAGTTAGAAGAATTGACACGCAGCGTCTGCGAGATTGCGAAGCAGGCAGGTGCTTATATCAGAGAGGAACGAAGAAAATTCTCTTTGGAGAGTGTGGAGCGTAAGCATGCGCACGACTATGTGTCGTATGTGGACAAAGGGTCGGAAAAGCAGATTGTGAGTGCTTTGCGACAGCTATTGCCAGAGGCAGGTTTTATTACTGAGGAGGGCACGACGAAGACGGAAGAAGGAAGAGGTAAGATGGAAGAGACGCCATCCCTCAGCCCTCAGCCTTCAGCCCTCACCTGGGTGGTAGATCCGCTGGACGGCACCACGAACTTCATTCATCAGTATGCGCCATACGCCGTGAGCATCGCCTTGTTGCAAGATAAGGAGATACTGATTGGCGTGGTCTATGAGGTGTGTCACGACGAGTGCTACAGCGCATGGAAAGGTGGTGGGGCATATTTAGAGTTGAAAGGTGAAAGATTAAAGTTGAGGGTGAGCAACCAGAAGATTCAGGATGCGTTGCTGTGCTTGCAGTTACCTTACAACAGCGATGCGTATAAGCCCGTGATAAAGCACCTGATAGACGAATTGTATGGCAACGTGGGTAGTGTTCGTATGTGCGGCTCTGCTGCTATGGCACTTTGCTATGTGGCTTCTGGACGATACGATGGCTATGCGGAGAAATATATTGGCCAGTGGGATTTCATGGCGGGTGCTCTGATAGTGAAGGAGGCTGGTGGCATGGTGACTGATTATGAGGGCTCTGAGGATTTTACGCAGGGCAACTGTGTGGTGGCGACTAACGGGGTGATACAGCAGGACTTGCTTAACGTGATAAAAACGGTATAATTTTTTTGAGGAAAGATGATAAAAAGTGAATAAAAATGATTACCTTTGCACCCGATTTTCAAAACACATTAATTTTTTATATCCTTTTTTATGCGTAAAGAGTGGCATGGTTTCAAAGGAACCAAATGGACCGAGGAGGTCAACCTTAGAGATTTTATTCAGAATAACTACACAGCTTACGAGGGCGATGAATCGTTTCTGACAGCACCTACTGAGGCAACGAACATTCTGTGGGGTCGCTTGCAGGAGTTGCAGAAGGAGGAGCGTGCCAAGGGTGGTGTGCTCGACATGGAGACAGAGATTGTGTCGAGCATGACGGCTTATGGCCCAGGTTACATCGACGAGAGCAAGAAAGACTTGGAGAAGATTGTTGGTCTGCAGACCGACAAGCCCCTGAAGCGTGCCTTCATGCCTTTTGGTGGTATCAAGATGGCTGAGCAGGCCTGCACCACATACGGCTATCAGCCTTCTGAGAAGTTGCACGAGATTTTCACCAAATATTGCAAGACTCACAACGACGGTGTGTTTGATGCCTATACAGAAGAGATGCTTCGCGTGCGTCACAACCACATCCTGACGGGTCTGCCCGATACCTATGGCCGTGGCCGTATCGTGGGTGACTATCGTCGTGTGGCCCTTTACGGTATCGACTTCCTGATTGAGCAGAAAGAGATTGACAAGTACAACTGTGGCAAGCGTCAGATGAGCGAGGATATCATCCGTCTGCGTGAGGAGATATCTATGCAGATCAAAGCGCTGAAGGAGATGAAGAAGATGGCTGAGATCTATGGTTTCGACATCTCGCAGCCTGCAAAGAATGCCCGTGAGGCCGTGCAGTGGCTCTACTTCGGCTATCTGGCTGCCATCAAGACACAGAACGGTGCTGCCATGTCAGTAGGTCGCGTGTCAACATTCCTTGACATCTATATCACCCGTGACCTTGAAGAGGGTACGCTGACGGAGAGCGAGGCTCAGGAGCTGATTGACCACCTGGTGATGAAGTTCCGCATGGTGAAGTTCGCACGTATTCCTTCTTACAACCAGCTGTTCTCTGGCGACCCCGTATGGGCAACTCTGGAGGTGGGCGGTCTGGGACTGGATGGCCGTCACATGGTGACCAAGAACGACTTCCGTTTCCTCCACACTCTGGAGAACATGGGACCATCGCCTGAACCCAACCTCACCGTGCTCTATTCACCCCGTCTTACAGACAACTTCAAGCACTATGCTTCGATGATTTCTGTGAAGACCAGTTCGATACAGTACGAGAACGACGAGGTGATGCGTCCTGTATGGGGCGACGACTACAGCATCTGCTGCTGCGTGAGTGCTACGCAGACGGGTAAGGAGATGCAGTTCTTCGGCGCTCGTGCCAATATGGCCAAGACGCTGCTCTACGCCATCAACGGTGGTGTGGATGCCAAGACACGCGAGCAATGTGGACCTAAGTTCCGTCCTATCACCAGCGAGTACCTCACCTGGGAAGAGCTGGAGCCCCGTTTCCGCGATATGCTGGAGTGGCTGGCCGACATCTATGTAAACACGCTGAACCTGATTCACTATATGCACGACAAGTACTTCTATGAGGCTGCTGAGATGGCGCTCATCGATACCGATGTGCGTCGTACCTTCGCAACGGGTATTGCAGGCTTCTCGCACGTAGTTGACTCCATCTGTGCCGTGAAGTATGCCAAGGTGAAGATTATCCGCGACGAGACAGGCTTCAACGTAGACTATCAGGTGGAGGGCGACTTCCCACGCTATGGTAACGATGATGACCGTGCCGACGAGGTAGCAGTATGGGTACTGAAGACCTTCCTGGCTAAGATCAAGCGTCACCACACCTATCGTAACTCTGAGCCCACCACTTCCATCCTGACCATCACCTCTAACATCGTATATGGTAAATATACTGGCAACCTGCCCGATGGACGTCGTGCCGGCACTCCTTTGGCGCCAGGTGCTAACCCCAGCTATGGTGCCGAGAAGAATGGTCTGCTGGCTTCGCTCAACTCTGTGGCCAAGATTCCTTACGAGTATGCACTCGACGGTATCTCGAACACCCAGACCATCAGCCCCAATGCCTTGGGACACAACGATGAGGAGCGTGCTCAGACACTGGTGCGTGTGATGGACGGCTACTTCACCAAGGGTGCCCACCACCTGAACGTGAACGTGTTTGGCGTTGACAAGCTGCGCGATGCTATGGAGCATCCTGAGAAGCCCGAGTACGCTAACTTCACCATCCGTGTATCTGGTTATGCCGTGAAGTTCATCGACCTGACCCGTGAGCAGCAGGAGGATGTGATTGCACGTCAGGCACACGAATCGCTCTAACCCAACTAGAATAACTAGTAATACTAGTATGACTAGCAAAGGTTATATCCATAGTACTGAATCCTTTGGCTCTGTTGATGGGCCAGGGATTCGGTTCTTGATTTTCATGCAGGGCTGTCACATGCGCTGTCGCTACTGCCACAATCCGGACACCTGGAAAGTGGGCAGTGTGGGTTGTGGTTCTCCTGCAACTGTCTTTGAGCTCCTCGACAAGGCTGAGCGCTACCGCGCCTACTGGGGCCCCGATGGTGGTATTACCGTGAGCGGTGGCGAGGCGCTGCTACAGATTGATTTCCTGATAGAGTTGTTTGAGGAGGCTCATCGCCGAGGCATCAACACCTGTCTGGACACCGCTGCCCAGCCTTTTACCCGCGAGGAGCCTTTCTTTGGTAAGTTCGAGCGCCTGATGCAGAGTACCGACCTGGTGCTCCTCGACATCAAGCACATCAATGGCGAGAAGCATCGTTGGTTGACAGGTCACGGCAACGAGCATATCCTGGATTGCGCCCGTTATCTGTCGAATATCAAGAAGCCCGTGTGGATTCGCCACGTACTGGTGCCTGGCATTACTGATGATGAAGCCCAGCTGACGCAGCTGCGCCAGTTTATCGATACCCTCGACAACGTCAAGCGCGTAGAAGTGCTACCATACCACACCTTGGGCATGTTTAAGTGGGAGAAGTTGGGCATACCGTATTCGCTTTCCGACGTGCCAACACCTACAAGCGAGCAGATCCAGCGTGCCGAGGCTATTCTCGTGAAGTCATAGTTTATAAAATATCCTAAATAACGTTGCAAATATAGCCATAATCCCGTAATTATTAGTAACTTTGCAAGATGAATAAAGTGTGGAAGGAACCCTGGACTTTTAAGGAAGGTTTCCTCATCGGAGGAGGCCTTATCATTGCAGGACTGATGCTGCAGCTGAGCGTCGGACCTGTAGTGTGGGATGCGTTTGCATGGACTGCCAATGGCTTAGTGCTTTCAGCATTCTTTGTGATGCTAACAGCAATGGTGTACTTGCGAAACAAGGTATATGCCTTCAAGTGGATGTCGACGAATCAGGCAGCCATCCCAGCGATGGTATATGCTGTGGCGCTGACTATCATCATGGGACTGACGCGGCAGCAGGAGGGCGGCACTTGGTTCAACAACATGCTGACGTTCTGGCCGTTCGTGCTCACCTACGTGTATCTCACGGTGGTTCTCGGACTTACCATCCACCGCAGATCACGTGCAATATTCAGAGGTCAGGGGTCATGGAAGCGCGACATACCCTTTATGCTGAATCACCTGGGGCTCTTCATCGCCCTTACTACGGCCACATTAGGCAGCGCCGATATGCAGCGTGTAAAGATGATTTGCGGCGTAGGTGCACCTGAATGGCGCGCAATGGAACAAGATGGTGCCATCAAGGAGCTGCCGATAGCCATCGAACTGAAGAAGTTCATCATGGAAACCTACGACAACGGTTCTCCCAAACGCTACGCTTCCGAGATTCAGATTTTGACGAAATCGGGCAAAAATATCAAGACTACTGTCGAGGTGAACAAGCCCTATGAGGTTGACGGCTGGAAAATCTATCAGTATGGCTACGACACGAAGATGGGCGCCCAGAGTCAGGTATCGATACTCGAACTAGTCAGCGACCCGTGGCTGCCGTGGGTTTATGCAGGCTTCTACATGATGTTGGCAGGAGCGGCAGTCATGACGGTGATGGTGCTGTGGCGCAGATTTAAAACTGCTACGCGAAAAGCGCTTGGGTGGTACTTGTTCTTCGCTGCTTGCGCCGCTATGTTTGCCTATTTCTTCTTCGATAGCTACAACACCAAGACGCTGGTGCCAGCCCTGCAGAGTCCGTGGTTTGCACCTCATGTGTTTGTCTATATCTTTGCCTACACTCTGCTTGGCATAGCTGTCGTCATCGCCTGGTGGAAGCGGGTTGACGATCTCGTGTATGTCAGCTTTGCTTTCCTTACCTTCGGCATGCTCTTCGGCGCCCTTTGGGCCAAGGAGGCCTGGGGCCACTACTGGTCGTGGGACCCCAAGGAGACGTGGGCTGCCATCACCTGGCTCGCCTACCTCATCTATATCCACTACCGTCAGCAGCCTCAACAACGCAACCGTCTGGCATTCTGGATGCTCATAGGTTCGTTCATACTGCTGCAGATGTGTTGGTGGGGCATCAACTACCTGCCATCAGCCCAAGGTTCAAGCGTACACACCTATAACACCAGCGAGTAAACAACTATGAGATTGCACAAAGGAACGACCTGCTTTGGGATTTTGCACACGAAGAGGTTCCTGCCAATTCTTACCTTATTTCACTATTGTTCTTCTTTCATTCGTAATGCCTTATCCTAACGTCAATACCGTCTAGCTGGCCAGCTATTCCACTCACGTCAGTCTGGCCGTAGTGATATGGAAACACGACCTTTGGCTTAATGATTCTCGCTGCCTTAACCAGTTGGTCAGGTGTCATCGTGTAGGGTTGGTTGCAAGGCAGGAAAGCAATGTCGATATCCTTGATGGTTGACATTTCAGGGATGTCCTCCGTATCCCCGGCAATATAGACTCTCAATCCATCGATGGTCAGAATGTAGCCGTTGTCACGTCCTTTGGGGTGGAACTGCGTATGCCCCTCGGTGTAATTATAGGCAGGAACAGCTTCAATGGTGAAGTCGTCAGCTATCTGCAGCAAATCGCCATTTTTCATCACCTCGCCCGAGCCATACATATCGGCACAGCGTTGGTTGGTAATAAAGCGAGTCTTATTGCCTGTCAGCAGCTTAATAGCCTCCTGATTAAAATGGTCAAAGTGTTCATGAGTCACCAACAGAAAGTCAGCCTTTGGCATAGATGCGTAGTCTATCACTTTGTTGCCCAGCTTCGTCACAGGATCAACCTCAATCTCCTTGCCATCATACTGAATGCGGATGCTGGCATGCGTCAGAGCATGGAACATCACGACCTTTCCGCTTTTTGTTTTAAAAACGTCCACCTCGTAAGTGTCAGTTGTAACAGGCATTCCTGCATCTTTCCACGCAATGATGCCACCTTTGAGATTCACGCACTTATACCCAACATCAGCCAGTTTCCCGGCCGCATTGGCTGAACGGCGACCACTGCGGCAATAGATGGCGATAGTCTTGTCCTTAGACAGCTTTGCCTTAGCCTGTTCCAAGAAGTCGTTTTGGAACTGGTCAATAAGGATGGCTCCCTTGATATGTCCTTCGGCAAACTCATCGGCTTTACGCACATCGAGGATTACAACATCAGGAGCTGCAATCAGTTCGGCAAACTCCTTCACTTCCATGTTCTCAAAGTTCTGTTGCCCACAGGCTGTGGTAAGCCCAAGTGTGGCGAACAAGCAAGTCAGAATCTTCTTCATTTCACTAATCATTCTCAAAATCAGCTACAAAGGTAGCAAATATTCATTAATTTCTCGTATATTTGCCCATTGATTTAATATGTTTTGTGAAATGAACGATTGCTACTCACCATCGTCTTCCTCATCCTCTTTCATACGACAGATTCGACGTGTTTCCTTGCGGGCCTCGCGCCAGTGGGGGAAATACTTGTCCATGAGGGCATGGAAACGGGCATTGTGGCTTGGCTCCAAGAGGTGACATAGCTCGTGAACCACGACGTGTTCGATGCACCATTCTGGCAATAGCAGGACGTAGACAGAGATGCAGATGCTGCGGTCTTTCACGTTACACTGGCCCCAGCGTGAGATGGTAGGCTTGTAATAGACAATGCTTGGTTTAACACCCATTACCTTCGCATGACGTTCCATCATCGGCTCTACCAATGCCTTCAACCTCTTCCGTGCTTCGTCGGCTTGGGCGCGAGTGGTCAGTGGCAGTTTATTAAAGAATTCAGCCCGTTGTTTCTGCCTCTCGAAAGTCTTCTTTCTTGCCTCGTTAATCCAGTCTCTATGCTCCTCTATGAATGCCATCACCTTCTCGCGGGGTATTCCGAAAGGTGCCGACACATGCACATCGCCATTCTTTACGATGCGCATTGACAACCGACATGTCCGCCTGTATGTTACCTGTATCGCCATTTATGGGCACAAAGATACGAATAATAAAGCAGAAATGAGTACCTTTACAAAGAAAAATGAAGTTATGGAGGATTTTTGAAGAAATCATGGAAGACTGGGCCAACGCTGGCTATGGCTTCGAAATACCTAATTCTGATTAACCTGCTTTTGCAGGCTGTAGCGGGTGCGCAATACTTAAAACCTCGTTTTTAGGTATTGCGCACCTAATTTATTTGCCGTACCTTTGCACCGTGAAAATACAACAAAAAATGAGAACGACAACAACGAGAACAGCAATTCCCACAGCCCTTCAGGTGCTGATGAACCACATCTACGAACTGCACAAGGGTGTGCGCCACATGGTGCTCTTTACTTGTAATAATAAATACGGAGAACAGGTTATATCACGACTGAAAAGTCAGGGCATTCCCTATCTGCTACAGCCTGCAGGACGACAGAATCAGAATATTTATTTCGGGCGACGTGAATGTCTGGAGGCTATCCGCCTCATCGTCACGCGTCCACTGAACGAACTCACGCCCGAAGAGGACTTCATCCTCGGTGCCATGCTCGGCTACGACCTCTGCGCACAATGCGAACGGTACTGCAAGCGCAAGAACAATTGTAAAGGTGAGTGCGAGTGCGATGGACATTGCATCAATAAGAATTAACCACATAAAAAAATATATAGTAATGAACGCAACAATTGTAATCTATGGTTCCTCAACGGGAACCTGCGAGGCTATCGCAGAGAAGATTGCCTCGAAACTGGGCTGCAAGGCCCTGAACGTACAGGACCTGACAGCCGACATCGTAGCCGCTAATCAGAACCTGATTCTCGGCACTTCGACATGGGGCGCAGGCGAATTGCAGGATGACTGGTATGACGGTCTGAAGACCCTCCAAAGTGCCGACCTCAATGGTAAGACCATCGCCATCTTTGGCTGTGGCGACTGTTCGACATATAGCGATACGTTCGTAGGAGGCATGGGTGAACTCTACAACGGCATTATGAATAGCGGTGCTAAGTTCATTGGCAGCGTAGAGACCGACGGCTACACCTTCGACGACTCCGAGGCTGTAATCGATGGCAAGTTCATTGGCCTGCCCCTTGATGACATCAACGAGGATGACAAGACTGACACCCGCATCGAGGCCTGGATAGCTGCCATCACTCCCAGTTTATAATCAAAGAACGGAAATCCACCGTAAGAAACCAACATATGCCACAATCATTGGCATAAAAAGCATAATTACTTCTCAAATTATCATAAATCCCAAGGCAAAATCACATTGCTTTGGGATTTTTTCGTATCTTTGCACCATGAGAATGTTTTGTATGCACAAACGGAGAATCGTATTGACCATGATCCTGATGATTACAGGACTGGTGCAGTCATGGGCACAGCATGAGCCATTCGAGACGGCAGAGGATGCCGTGAAGAATATGCGACTGGGCTGGAACCTGGGCAACACCCTTGATGCCAACTCTGGCGATGTCACTAACATGTGGATAGAAAAATGGTCGGGACGCACGCCTGCCGACTATGAGAAGGCCTGGGGACAGGTGCCCACCACGCAGGCACTCATCAACATGATGCGCGACGCAGGCATCAACGCCGTGCGTGTGCCAGTGACGTGGTATCCCCACATGGTAGAGACCTGGAAATGGGTTGGGGGCGGAACGACGTGGGACCAGACGAATGCGCCTATAGCCCAGTATATAGACGCTACGTGGCTTAGTCGCGTGAAGGAAACGGTGGACTATGTCATAGGCGCCGGCATGTACTGCGTGCTGAACGTCCATCACGACACGGGCGCCGCAAACACGGCTTGGATACGTGCCAGCATGGACAATTACAACAGCAACCACGAGCTATACGAATGGCTGTGGACACAGATAGCCGAGACGTTCAAGGATTACGACGAGCATTTGGTCTTCGAAGGCTACAATGAGATGCTCGATGAGAAGAATTCGTGGAACTACGCCTCGATGAACTATTCTGGCAACTACGACGCTACGGCAGCCAACGATGCTTATGATGCCATCAATCACTACGCCCAGAGCTTTGTTGATGCCGTACGTGCCACAGGTGGCAATAACGCCACGCGCAACCTCATGGTGAACACCTACGCCGCATGTAGCGGTGAAAGCAACTGGAGCACACACCTCAAGGACCCGCTCACGAAGATGCAGCTGCCTAACGACGCGGCCGAGGGTCACCTGATGTTTCAGGTGCACTACTACCCCTACTTCAGCACCCTTGCCGAAGGCAAGAGCAGCACCGACAATCTTTGCAGCGTGCTCAACAGCAAATTGGTCTCGAAGGGTGCCCCTGTCGTTGTGGGCGAATGGGGAACGGCTGGCGACAGTCCCGTGGCCTATGGCAAGAACCACGACATCTTCCTCGCATGGGCCAAGTATTTCGTTGGTCAAGCCAAGACCAGCGGCATAGGCACCTTTCTGTGGATGGGACTCAGCGACGGCAACGCACGCAACGTGCCTGAGTTCAACCAACCCGACCTGCTGGATGCCATGGTCAAGGGCTACTACGGTGAAGATGGCTACACCCACGTGGGTGCCCCTATAAATGAAAAGGGAATAGCGGACAGTGAAAAATTTGCTACCGCCCTAATCTTCGACCTGCAGGGCCGCAAGGTTAATTCTCTACCCTCAATTCACAATTCTTCGACTAGCGTAGCGGCAGAGCCGATTACACAATTGAGAAAGGGTCTTTATATCATAAACAGTAAAAAGTTCGTGATTAAGTGAGGACACCGAATGAGTACAGATTAACAGCATAAATACAAAGTGAAAGCTAAGTCTAAAGTACGGCCAATCTCATATCTATCAAAAGAACATCTCCAATATAACCAGTAAGTAGCCCCAATACAGCAAGTATGCTGCAAGCAAGTAGCTCCCATTCATGTTCGGTATATGTCCGGTATATGTCCGGTATATGTTCGGTCAAATACCGAACATATACCGGACATATAGCGAGGAAATAACGGACAAGTATAGGAGGAGCATCGAAGCAAGACAGGGACTAAGGTATGGGAAGATTGGAGGTAGATATGTCACGGATATGAATCCGGCATAGTATAACATTTGACTGAAAGCCAATAAATCATAAATCCCAAGGAAAAGATGCATCGCCTTGGGATTATTTTTGTACATTTGCATACGAAATGCAACAGCAGCAACGGACTTATATTGCCATCGACCTGAAGTCGTTCTATGCTTCAGTGGAGTGCGTGGACAGGGGGCTAGACCCGCTGACCACCAACCTCGTCGTGGCTGATGTAAGCCGGACAGAGAAAACCATCTGTCTTGCGGTATCCCCGTCACTGAAAGCATACGGCATAGGTGGACGTGCACGACTGTTCGAGGTAGTTCAGAGGGTACGTGATGTCAACAACGAACGCAAAAGAGCTGCAGGATGGAGAATGACAGGGAAATCATACCATGACCCTGACCTGAAAGCCCATCCAGACCTCGAACTCGACTATATCGCTGCCCCACCCCGTATGGCTCACTACATGGAGGTGAGTACCAAAGTCTATCAGACTTACCTGAAATATATTGCTCCTGAAGATATACACGTATATAGCATCGACGAGGTTTTCATGGATGTGACGGCCTATCTGCGTACCTACAAAATGACTGCTCACGAACTGGCGATGAAGATGATCCGTGACGTGCTGGCCACTACGGGCATCACGGCAACGGCTGGCATCGGCACAAATATGTATCTATGCAAGGTGGCGATGGATATTGTGGCCAAGAAAGTGCCTGCCGACAAGGATGGCGTGCGCATTGCCGAATTGGATGAAATGTCGTATCGACGTGAGCTTTGGGATTATCGCCCCTTGACCAAGTTCTGGCGTGTTGGGCGTGGGATAGCCGATAAACTGGCTCTTTACGGTATTGATACGATGGGAAAACTGGCGCGAATGTCCATTCAGAACGAAGGACTGCTATACCGTCTGTTTGGTGTGAATGCTGAGTTACTGATAGACCATGCCTGGGGCTGGGAACCATGTACGATGGAGGCCGTGAAGGCCTATCGGCCAGAGACGAACTCCTTCAGTAGCGGACAGGTTTTGCAGGAGCCTTACACTTTCAAGAAAGCCCGTGTGGTGATACGGGAAATGGCTGAGGGCATGGCACTTGACCTCGTATCGAAGCGCTTGGTAACTGACCAGTTGGTGCTGACCGTCGGCTATGATGCAGACTGTCTGACACGTCCTGAAATCCGCGAAAAGTATCATGGTGAGATTACCACCAACTACTACGGAAAGGCTGTGCCAAAGCATGCTCACGGCACTTTCAACTTCGAGAGGCCGACATCATCATCGCGGCTCATCATGGATGGGGCAACAGAGCTGTTTGACCGTCAGGTGAATCCTGATTTACTCATCCGCAGGCTGAACCTGACAACAAACCATGTAGTATCAGAGACATCAGTATTAGCACAGGATAGTGCTCCCCAGCAACTTGATCTCTTCACCGACTACGAAGCATTAGAGAAGCAACGTCAGGAAGAGCAAGCCAAGCTCGACAAGGAGCGCAGGATGCAGGAGGCACAGTTGAAAATCAAGAAGCGTTTCGGCAAAAATGCCATCCTTCGAGGCCTCAACTTTGAGGAAGGTGCCACAGCCAAGGAGCGCAACAAACAAATAGGAGGACATAAGGCGTAGCGCATTCGCTAATTGAGAATTGAGAATTGATAATTGAGAATTGAAAATGGAGAATTACGACGATATCATTAATCTGCCACATTACGAGCCAAAGCATCATCCGCGGATGTCGATGTGGAACCGTGCAGCCCAGTTTGCACCTTTTGCCGCATTGACCGGCTTTGATGCTGCCATTCAAGAAACAAACCGTTTGACGGAAAATGAATACAACTTAGGATGATTATAAATATCACCATAAATAAGTAAGATGACAACAACATTGATCATAGGATTATTAATTCCCTTGCTGGGCACGATGCTTGGCTCGGCCTTTGTGTTTTTTATGCGGGACGAGATGTCCGTGCGGCTACAGAAGTCATTGCTGGGCTTTGCTTCGGGTGTGATGGTGGCTGCATCAGTATGGTCGCTACTGATTCCAGCGATGGATATGGGAGCAGATACCGGCAAGTGGGCTGTATTTCCTGCTGCCATAGGTTTTCTGTTAGGTATGGGCTTCCTGTTACTGATTGACGAACTGACGCCGCACCTGCATATCGGCACAGACAAGCCCGAGGGTATGCGCTCTCACCTATCGAAGACGGCCATGCTTGCCCTTGCTGTCACCATCCACAACCTGCCTGAAGGTATGGCAGTGGGTGTGGTGTTTGCTGGAGCTGACAGCGGTGCGACGAATATTTCTCTTGCCAGTGCCGTCGCCGTTTCGCTGGGTATTGCCATTCAGAATGTCCCAGAAGGAGCCATCATCTCCATGCCGATGCGTGCGGCAGGTAATTCCAAGTGGAAGTCCTTTCTCATCGGTTCATTGAGCGGAGCTGTCGAACCCATCGGAGCCATTGCCGTTCTACTGCTCGCCTCACTACTCATGCCTGCCCTACCCTACATGCTCGCCTTTGCCGCAGGCGCCATGTTCTACGTCGTGGTCGAGGAACTTATCCCCGAAGCCTCCAACGGCCAGCACTCCAACCTCAGCACCATCGGTTTTGCCATCGGCTTCGTGCTGATGATGGTACTCGATGTAGTGATGGGATAAAGTAGAGCAATGGATGCCATTCGTTGATTGAATCGGAGCGTTCATTGAATATAATTGGGAGATTTCCTATTAATTCTTACCTTTACAGCAAAAACTACAAACTATTAAGCGATATGAAGAAGTTTTTATTATTTATGACCATGCTGGTAGGGACGCTGACAGCACAGGCTGATAGTTACACCTACCTGACCTTTGAAACGACGGACGGGGCGAAGGCTTCGGTATCCGTTGCTTCGGACGTTACGCTGAGTTTCAGCGGTACTACGCTGACGGTGGGAACGCAGTCGTTCACTCTTACAAACCTAAGCAAGATGTACTTCTCAGCATCCGATGAAACGACGGGTATCAGCGAAGTGATGAAGGCTGACTTGGACGAGGCTACAGAAATCTACGACCTGCAAGGCAAAAAGGTGAGCAAGGACCAGATGCACCGTGGTGTGTATGTGATTAAGACAAAGCAGGGAACCTTTAAACTGAACGTGAAATGAGACGCACATTATTCTCTATGATAGCCCTCGTGCTGACGATAGCAGCAGGGGCGCAGACGCTGAACGTCAAGGTGGGCAGCGTGACCTATCAGTTCCCTGCCTCGCAGACGGGCGAGATGACCTACACTAATGGCGAGACCGTGACCATCATGGGCAAGACGTTTACGCTGGCCGATATCACAGCGATGACGGTAGACAATAGCGAAGTCACCGACGGAACGATTGCCGTCAGTTACGACGGTTCAACGGCATCGGTGACTATAGCTGGCAACGTGGCACAGTACGTCACTCCAACCGTTAGCGGGGCACATGTATCGATAGCCCAGAGCGACGATCTGGCCGAGGAAATTACCTACACGCTGAGCGGCACATCCACCGACGGCGAGTTCTATATGTCGGGCTCGTATAAGGCTACGTTAGAGTTGAACGGCCTGACACTGACCAATGCGACGCCAGTATATAGCGGTGCCGCCGTACACATCCAGAACGGCAAACGCATCAAGGTGAAACCCATTACCGGCACGACCAGCACACTGGTAGATGCTGCCAGCGGTTCGCAGAAGGGCTGCCTCTACATCAAGGGACATGCCGAGTTTGCGCAGAAGGGTACACTGAACGTCGTGGGCAACGTGAAGCACGGCATCAAGACGGGTGAGTACTTCACCATCAAGAACGCCACCATCAACGTGACTTCGGCCGCAGGCGACGGCATCAGTTGTGCCGAATACTTCCTGATGGAGAGTGGTACGATTAACATCAGCGGCACGCAGGACGACGGTATCCAGTGCGACATCGACGGTGACGCCTCGACGGGCGAGACCACCGACCACGAAGACGAGGACTCAGGAAACATCTACATTAGTGGCGGTACCATCAACATCACCGTGACAGCAGATGCTGCCAAGGGCATCAAGGGTGAGGGCGACATGAAGATCAGTGACGGCGACATCACCGTGAAAACCACAGGCGGTGGCTTATGGGACAGCGACAAGGTGAAGACCAAGGCTTCGGCTTGTCTGGGTGCCGACGGCAATATGACCATCAGCGGTGGTACGCTGAACCTGACCAGCACGGGTGCTGGCGGCAAGGGCATCAACGGCGACGGCACGTTCACCGCTACGGGTGGCACTATCGTCGTCAAGACCAGTGGCAATGCTGTTGTTGCATCGTCCAGCGGCACACTATCTACCGTTAGCAGTTCGCAGCAACTCGACCGCTACGACAGCGACTACAAGTCATCGCCCAAGGGCATTAAGATTGACGGTGCTATCACTATCAGCGACAATGCTATTATCAGCGTTACCACGACCGGTGCAGGTGGCGAGGGCATTGAGAGCAAGACCTCGATTGACATCACGGGTGGACGGATAACTGTAAACGCCAGCGACGATGCCATCAACGCCTCATACAACGACGACACCAAGAGTCTGAGCAATGCCGGAAATCTGACCATCAGCGGCGGTTACGTCTATGCACGCTCCACCGGCAACGACGGCATCGACGCCAACGGCAACGTATATATCAAGGGCGGACTAGTATATGCCATTGGCACATCATCGCCCGAGGTGGCCATCGACGCCAACAGCGAGGAACAGAAGAAACTCTACGTCACTGGCGGCACCATCATCGCCATCGGCGGACTGGAGAGTGGCGCCAGTCTTACGCAGTCATGTTATCAGGCCTCGTCGTGGAGCAAGAACACTTGGTATGCGATGACCGTCGGCAGCGAAACGTTCGCTTTCAAGACGCCATCCAGCGGTGGTAGCACGATGGTTGTTTCAGGAGCCTCACAGCCCACGCTCAAGAGCGGTGTTACCGTCAGTGGCGGCACCACCATCTTCGACGGTGTCGGCTATATCGATGCTACTGTTTCTGGTGGCTCCGACGTCACTCTCTCGTCATACACAGGCGGTGGCGGTGGTCCTGGAGGCGGTGGTCCTGGAGGTAGGCATTGATAACAACAAAAGTTAAATCCCAAGGTAGAATAAAGCTGCTTTGGGATTTTTTGTGTATCTTTGTCCGCAGAAACGAACTCCTAAATATGAGAAGACTGATTATTTCCCTTATTACATTAGTCACGATATATAGTGCATTTGCTGCAGACAGACTATCGTCACTGCCCTGCCCTATCATTGGTGGCGAGTTGAGCAATTCTGCTGCGACTTCGGTAGAGGACATCGACGAGGTGATGCCTCGGATGCGGGCATTGGGTCTGAACACGGTTCTTGTTCCTGCTTATTGGGAACTGATGGAGCCGCGAGAGCAGAGCCAAACTAGTTTGAGCTATGCCGAGAGGCGACAGAAGTCGACCGAAGGTCAACTGATGGAACCTGTAGAGGGGAAGTTCGACTTCACGCTCATCGACCGTACTATTGACGTGGCGCGACGGGAGCAGTTGCACGTGGTGTTCCTTTGGTTTGGCGTGTGGAAGAACTCGATGTCGTGTTATGCGCCAGGGTGGTTCAAGCAGGATACGAAGCGGTTCCCACGGGCGATGACTGCCGAGGGAAAGCAGATGGAGATTGCCTCATGTTTCAGCGATAATGTGCTGCAGGCCGACCTGAAAGCATTCTCAGCACTGATGCGGCATATCCGTGAAAAAGACCCGCAGCGCGAGGTAGTCGTCATGATGCAGATAGAAAACGAGATCGGTATGCTGGAGTCGGCACGCGACCATTCGCCGTTGGCAGAAAAGGCATATAAGAAAGAGAAGTGGGCAGAACGCTATGGCACGGACGAGTATGCTGACGAGAAATTTATGGCCCTGAGCTATGCTCGCTATGTGGAGCATCTGGCCCAGGCGGCCCGCAGCATCCACGACATGCCGCTCTACGTGAATGCTGCTATGAACAGTCGTGGGCGCCGTCCTGGCGAATATCCGTCGGCAGGACCGTTGGCTCATCTCATCGACTTCTGGCACGAGGGAGCACCCAGCATCGACCTGCTTGCCCCTGACATCTACGACACAGGCTTCAAGTCGTGGTGTGCGCAGTATGCGATGCCTTTGCGACCACAAGACGGAGGCACGGTAAAGAACCGTCTCTTTATCCCTGAGAGCCGCTGCTGCGAGAACAGCGGCGTGCGCGCCCTCTATGCCTTCGGCGAGCATCAGGCTATCGGTTTCTCCCCCTTCGCCATCGACCAGGCCAGCGCAAAAGAAACAGAATCCGTCACGAAAGCCTATACCCTTATAAAACAACTGGCGGCAGCAAATTTTTCACTCTTCACTATTCACTCTTCACTTAAAACTTGGGGGCTTCTCTTCGACCAAGAAGACCATGAGCGTATCATCAATGATAATGGTGTAGTTATGACCTGCCGCCACTACTTCACCCTCCCCTGGGATCCCCGTGCCACCGACGGCACTACATGGCCTGAGGGCGGAGCCATGCTCATCCGTCTTGGCAAATTCGACTACCTGTTGGCAGGTAGCGGTGTAGTCATTGACTTCAAGACTCCTACTGAGAAACAACAAGAGCAGCAAAAGACTTTGGGCGAAGACGGTTTCGCAGAAGCAGGTGGAAGCAAAGGTCAAAAGACGAACAAGCGTTTTAGTGGTAAGCGTCTCGGCCTTCTTTCTGTCGATGAAGTCTCCATCTCTGACGATGGAACCATGCAGTATCTCCGTCGTCATAATGGTGACCAAACGCATCAAGGCCGTCACGCCCGCATCGGTGTCGGCGAATGGAAAATCCTACATATTAAACTCTACGAATATTAAAAACATTATTATGAAGATTCTGATGGCAGGTAGAGAACATGGGCTTTGTCTCTGCCAAGGTTGATGAGCAGAAGACAGAAGAAACCAAGCAGAAAATCACCGACCTTGTGGAGAAGCTGTAAAGAGAAGTTACAAACCAACTATAAATCCCAAGGCGAACATGCTTTGGGATTAAACTTTAGTGATTACGCTGCGTCATAATAGTAAACAAACTACTAGATGAAACAGCGGATTATTCTATTTTTTCCTTTTCTCCTCTTCGCCGGATGTGTGTTCGGACAGGAGCGGATGGTCTGTGACGAGACATGTGAAGTGGGTGACGGACAGACGTCGGCAGTACAAAAAGGTGAGGCGGGCTATGCGGTGGTGTCGCCTGTTGGTCGCGGAACGGTGGAGCCCATTCGTCAGGCGCCTCGTCTAACGACGCTCGACGGAAAGACCATCGCCGTGGTAGGTGTGAGTTTCATGAGTCGCGTGACGCATCCTGAAATCAAGCGTTTGATAACAAAGCATTATCCCACGGCGCGAGTGCTACTGCTCGACGAAGTAGGCACAGCGGGACCTTATCCTGCCCCTGGCATCACACGTAGGGCGAAGGATGATTTTCAGCAACGGCTACGCGAGCTGAAGGTGGACGCTGTCATCGCTGGCAACGGCGGTTGCGGACTCTGTACACCGAAGGAGGTGGGCTCGTGTCTGGCGGCAGAGTATATCGGCATTCCGTCGGTCATCATCTGTGCGCCGGGCTTCACCACGCAGGCCCGTTATACGGCGCTGAACAACGGTGTACCCGTGATGCGCGTGGCTGAATATCCTGGTGCTTTCGCCTTGGACAGCGAGGACGTGCTCATTAAAAATACGCGTGAGGTGCTGTGGCCGCAGATTGTCGATGCTCTGACGCACCCCATTACTGCCGACGAGACGGCTACGGCGCTAAAGTCTGCACGTGGCGACCTCCGCGATGACGTGTTCTTCGGTACGCTGGACGAGGTAAACAATTACTTTGCCGACATGCAGTGGACCGACGGACTGCCCATCGTGCCGCCCACGTTCGAGCGGGTCAATGAGATGATGCGCTTCACCGACTATCGATGGGACGAGACCGTATCCGTGCTACCCATAGCCCACCGCAACACGACAGCGTGGCACGTAGCCGTAAATGGTGTGATGGCTGGTTGCAAGCCCGAACTGATGCCCATCCTCATCGCCATGACGAAAGCCCTTGGTGGTCCAGACTTCCGCCGCACGCTGGCCTCGACCCACGCCTGGATACCATTCTGCTGGCTCAACGGACCTGTGGCGCGACAGTTGGGCATTGACTGCGGACAGGGTCAGATTAACGAGTCGGCAAACATGGCCATCGGACGTTTTATGAACCTCGCGCTGATGAACCTCTGCGGCTATTACGTCAAGCAAGACCGCATGGGCACGTTCGGCTATCCTATGTCGTGGTGTATGGTCGAGGACGAGGCTGCCTGCCAACGTATCGGGTGGCAGCCTTACCACGTGCGCGCCGGCTATCAGGCTACCGACAATACCGTCACCGCTGCTTCCACCCTGCTCTGGGGCAACAATATGGCACCCTCTACCACCGACCCGCAGCGCATCGCCCAACTCTTGGCCTGGGACATCAGCGAGCGCTGTCAGTTCGCTCTGGGCAGCGGTCGGCAATACACGTTCCGCACCATCCTCATGACCGAACCCGTCGCTGCCACACTCGCCAAGGCCTATCCAACAACGGACGCACTGGAGGACTATCTCATTGAAGCCTCGCGTCGGCCGTTGAAGGAGCGCGCCTTTGCCAACTACTACGCCAACCCTGGCGGAGCTAAGGACGGCGGTGAGCACAACCTGCGCCAATATACAAGTCACCTGCGACGTACTGAGGGAGCCGCCCAGACCACCACGCCCGAGTGGTACGACAGTTCTGATGCCACCATCGAGACCATCCCCACCATGCGTCAAGGCATGACCCAATTCATCATCACTGGCGATGCCGCCCGCAACAAACTGCAAACCATGCCAGGCGGTGGCTATTCAACGGTAAAGATTGAGTTGCCGAAGAATTGGGATACCCTCATGGCTGAGTGCGGTTATCGTCCGCTCAGTGAATTTCTAAAGTAACCGCATTCCCCAATAAATCATAAAACCCAAGGCGAAATAGCATCGCTTTGGTTTTTATTTCGTATATTTGCAGAGTAAACCCACTATAACGAATACAATTATGAAGGTTCTGATTTTACAAGGCTCTCCGAGAGCTAATGGTAACACCGCTTGGATGGCGGAGGAGTACAAGAAGGCTGCTGAGGCAGCAGGTCATGAGGTGACATTGGTGAATGTAGCCAAAAAGAAGATTGCTGGCTGCCTAGCTTGCGAGTATTGTCACAATAAGGGCAATGGTGCCTGCATCCAGAAGGATGACATGCAGGAACTCTATCCGCTGATGAACGAAGCCGAGGTGCTGGTACTGGCTGCGCCCATCTACTACTTCACGCTCTGCGCCCAGATTCAGGCTCCTATCCAGCGTATGTACTGCGTCAACAAACCTGCCAACGTGAAGAAGATGGCGCTACTGATGTCGTCCTATTCGCCAGGCGTCTATGACGGAGCCACAGCCGAGTTCCGCGACATCTGCAACTACTGGCAGGTGGAGAACATGGGCTTTGTCTCTGCCAAGATTGACGAACAGAAAACGGAAGAAACGAAGCAGAAAGTGATCGCATTGGCTGGCAAGTTGTAGTCTTATGGATCTTATACAGAATATGATTAGAAGAGCTGAAATAAAAGACATACCAGGTATCATTGAACTGCTGCATCAGGTGGACATGGTGCATCATGTGCTTCGCCCGGACTTGTTCAAACCCAACACAACCAAGTATGATGAGCAAGAACTTAAAGCCCTGATAGGTGATGACAGCAAGCCCATCTTCGTTTTTGATGATGGAACGGTATTAGGCCATGCTTTCTGTCTTGTTACAGAAGTCAAGGATGATAAATTGTTGCAGGACATTAAGACGCTGTATATTGATGACATCTGTGTAGATGAAAAGGCTCGCGGCAAACATGTTGGCAAGGCTTTGTACGAATATGTTCGCGATTATGCCCAGTCAATTGGTTGTAACAACATCACCCTGAATGTATGGGATGGCAACGATGCCGCATTAAGCTTCTATAGGAATATGGGCATGAAAGTCCAGAAAACGACTATGGAAATTATTTTGTGATATAAGACAAAGTATATTTATTTACTTCCCTTTTCTGAACTCCCTGGGATTCATTCCCTTCATCCTGTTGAAGAAGGAAGGTGCCATCGTGTCGCCCGTCCGTTGCAAGTGGCAACCGAGTTTCCCTGAATTATAATCAGAGGTATATTACTGTCCGATGGCTTGCTTGTACTCCAGAAGTTTGTTCTGATAGTCGGCGAAAGCATCGGTATGCTTGTCGAGCGATTGCTGATAGAGCATCTGCGCTTCGAGCAGGTCGGACATTCTTGAGGTGCCGGCACGATAGTAGTCGCGATTCAGACGGAGGTTCTCCTCGGCCTGCTCGATACTGCGCTGAGCCAACAGCAACTGCTGGTAGCTCTCCTCTACCCCATTCCAGGCGTTTTGCATACCGATGTGAAGCGTCAAAAAGTAGAAAGCTACGCTAAAGAACTTTGCATCTCGCCTAAATACCTCACGGCTGTCTGTAAGAAGAACTCAGGAAAGACAGCCAACGAGTGGATTACCGAACATGTATTAGAGGACATCCGCTACTATCTGAAACAGACCGACCTGAGCTTGAAACAGATCTGCGACCGTCTCGGATTCCCTAACCAATCGTTCTTTGGCAAGTACGTCAAAGACCATTTCGGCATGACACCGATGGAATTCAGGAATAGCTAATTATCTCCCCTATCCTATTTAATGACTGTCGGCAAGACGTTTGAGGAGTTCGATAAGCACTTGCCAGATGTCCTCGATGGTCGAAAGTTCCACACGTTCGCTGGTTGAGTGCGGCTCCACGATGCGTGGACCGATGCTGGCAATCTGGATGCCAGGATAGTGCTCGACGAAGAAGCCGGCTTCAAGGACAAAGTGCATGGCCACCATTCGTGGACGCCAGCCCAGCACATCCTGGAACGTGTCGGACGTTAGCTGCAGGAATGCCGACTGTTGGTCTTCCTGCCAGGCAGGAGCCGACATCACAACTTCCGAAGTGGCACCGGCAGCAACAAAGGTGTCGGCAATCTCCTTACTCAGCGCAGCCATATCGTCGTCGATGAAGCTGCGCGTGTGGGTTGATACGAAGATGCTGTCCTCTTCCGTCACGATACGCCCAACGTTGTTTGACGTCTCTACCGTACCGGGCATCGCGTCGCTCATCTTCACCACGCCTTGCGGCACCTGTTCCAGACAGCCCATCAGCGCCTCGAAGGCGTCCTTGGAAATCACGCTGTCCTGCCGCTCACACTTCTCGATGCTGCACGTCATCTTCGGGTCGTCAGGGTACTCTTCGCGCAGCCATTCGTTCATCATATCCTGCTGAGACTTGACAAACTCGCAAGCCTCGCCAGACGGTACACAAACGATGATGTCGGCCGACGAGGCGATAGAGGCATTGGCCTCGCCCAGGTTGATGGATGCCACGTCAAAGTCGTACTCGTTGTAGATGGCTGCCAGGATGGCCCACATAGCTACCACGGCACTGCAACGTCCTTTGTTGATGTCCACACCCGAGTGACCACCCAGTCCACCCTCGAAACGAATGCGATACCAGCGGTGCTTGCCGCCTGGAGCAGGCTGCCGCTTCATGGGAATGCGATGGAACTGCAGACAGGCCCCGGCAGCACCCGTCGTGATGGTGTCGTAGTCTTCCGAGTCAAGGTTGATGACCTTGCGCCCTCTGAGGAAGTCCTTGCTCAGCTGTGAGGCTCCCGACATGCCGTCTTCCTCGTTGGTGGTGGTAATGACCTCCAGCGGACCGTGTACTATCTCGTTGCTTTCCAGCACGGCAAGTGCCATCGACAGTCCGATGCCGTTGTCAGCACCCAGCGACGTGCCTCGTGCCTTCATCCAGCCGTTCTCTATATAGGCATCGATGGGCGTGTTCAGCGGATCGCTCATGCCCACGCAAACCATATCCATGTGGTTGAGCAGCACGATAGGTTCCGCACCCTCATAGCCCGGTGTGGCTGGCTTGCTGATGACGACGCAGTTCTCCTTGTCGCGTTTATAGGGCAGCTTCAGCCGCTCTGCAAACTGGCATAGATAGTCAGCCACTCGCTCTTCATGGTGCGAAGGGCGTGGAATATGGTTCAGTTCCTTAAAAATCTGGAATACGCGTTCTGTTGTTTTCATAAAGCATCTTATTAATTTGCCACAAAGATAGCAATTATTCATCAAATTGCCTTATCTTTCCACCAAGATTTAATATGTTTTTTGAAAACAGACTTTTGACATCATACTCCGAGATTACCTGCGGCCCTGGCGATTCTGGTTGTCGCGGTTGCCCCATTTCTTGTCGTAGCGGCCTTCGGTGTCGATTTTTCCACCGAACATATTAAGGCGGTAGCGAACGTGGAGCATGGCATAGGAATTGACGCTGTTATACCGCGTGTCGCTACGACCGGTGGCGTTCACCCAGCGTTCGTAGTTAGACTGCTGGCCCAGCAGGTCGTAGAAGTTGAGTGCGACGACAAGTGACTTATTCTTCAGGAACGGCTTGGATATCTGGCCATTCCACAACAGTTCGTTGGTGTTCATCGACGTATCGTTATATCCTCGACGACTGCGTTCGTGGAGGTTCATGGAGACCTCAAAGTCATAGGGCAGTCTGACGAGGAACTGTCCGCCGTAGTCGAACTGCCACGTGTCGAGATTGGCATTGGGCTGCAGTTCGTTGCGCGAGTGCTGATAGTTCAGTCGTCCGTCGATGGATATCTCGAGCCAGTCGTTGCGGTAGCTGGCCGTCAGTCGTTCGTTGATGTTGGTGGTGCGTGTGGTATTCTTCTCGGCATCGGCCTGTTGTTGGGCCACGTAGCTGACATAGTTGTTGTAGCGGATGCGAGTGTCGGTACCAACGTTCCAATGGGCGGTGGTGTCGATGGCGGTATTGAAGGTAAATCCGCCGTTGATGTTCCAGTTGCCGTTGATGTTCTCTGGTCGCGAGACACTTCCGCCCGTCGCAGGATCGTAGCGCACGAAGTTGGAGATGGCGTTGCGCGTGTGGCGGAAATTGAAGTAGGCCACGATGGAGCGCTTGTGGCGCACAATATAGTTGTTGTAATAGGCATTCAGCGAGTTGGTGAACGAGGGTTTCAGTCCGGGATTACCCTGGGTGATATAGAGCGGATTGGAGTCGTCGGTGATGTCGAGCAACTGTGTCATCTCCGGCTGACTGGTCTCGCCGCGGTAGTGGAACCAGAGGTTGCTCTGCTCGCTGAACTTGTAGTGGAAATCGAGGGTTGGCGTCAGGTTGACGACGTTGCGCACGGTATCGACGTAGATGCCGCGGTAGTCCTGGATGAAATCAGAGTGCTGAGGTTGTACGAGGAAGCCGAGGTTGTAGTCGTATTTCTCCTCGCGGTGGCGCAGGTTCAGCCGGATGTTGTGTGTGTAGTTTTTGTATTCTGAGTAGCGGCTGAGATTGCGGTCAAGTGCTGAGGACTGTTCCAGATCGCCTCCGACATTGGCGGCCCAGGGGTCCCAGTCGCGATATTCCGGATCGATGCCGTAGAAGGGATCTTTGCTCAGGTGGCTGTAGTCGTAGGTCTTGCGGTCGCTCTTGTTCTGACTGTAACGCAGCTCGTAGCTGGCTTGCAGGTGTGCACCTTTCCAGAGCGGTTCGCTGTAGGTGGTGCTCAGCACGTAGCCACTATTGTCCGAGGGCGTAGTATTGTAGCGGGCGGTATAGTAGGTGGAGTCGAGCCCGGCCTGATTCTTGACGCGATAGAGGAAGACGGCATTGTCGCTGGCATTACGGTTCTTGCTATTGCCGACGTTGGCTTCCACTCGCAAGACGATGTTGCGACCACGCGGGTTCAGACGGCGGTACAGCTGCAGCATGGCCCATGCGTTCTTGTTTTCGCCATAGGTCAGGCTGGTGTTCTCGTTGCGGTTGATGATGTATGGCGCCAGCGGATTGGTCGGGTCGAGGGTGGTTCCCATTCCAGCCACGTCATCCAACGGATTGCCGCTGTATTTGTAGGGGTCGTCGTCGAAGGTGGCCGCCAGCGACGTGTTGGTGGCATCGTTGGTGCCATAACTGCCGTTGGCGCGCAGCAGGATATTGGTCAGCGTGTCGGGTTTCCACTCTACGCGGATATTCCCCCACCAGTTATTGCTGCGGGTGAAGTTCGACGTCTTGTTGTTCGAGAAGTTGTGCGATGTCTCGCTATAGAACGTCTCACTGGCATTCTCGGTCTGATTGTCACCGCCACGATGGTTCCAGCGCACGCTCAAGTCAATCTTCAGTTTCTTTCCGTCGTCATAGTTGATGTTGGTGCCCAGCATCTTGCGAGCGTTCAGTCCGCGACGGTTCCACCAGCCGGCATTTTCCTCCTTGTTGTTGAAATTGCCCAGCAGCACGAAACGTGTCACGTCGGTAAAGCTCGAGGCCATGCCGCGCGAAGCATAGCGGTCACTGGTACCGGTGGCAAGGTCCAGATTAGTCATGAAACCACGGTTCATGCCTTTCTTGATAGAGAAGTCGAGCACGGTCTCCTTGTTTCCGTCGTCAATGCCGGTAATGCGCGCCTGGTCCGACTGCTGGTCGTAGAACTTCAGGTTCTGGATGATGCTGACGGGGATGTTTTTGAGTGCCGTCTCCACATCACCTAACATAAACTCCTTACCGTCGAGCAGAATCTTCTTCACCTCCTTGCCGTTGACGGTGATTTTGCCGTCCTCGTCGACCTCGGCACCGGGAATGCGCTTGATGAGTTCCTCGATGGGCGAACCTTCGGGGGTGCGATAGGCTTCAGGATTATAGACGATGGTATCCTTGCGGACGATGACTTGTGCGGCACGACCTGTAACAACGGCCTCCTGCAGCAAAATACTCTCCGACTCCATCAGCAGGTTGCCGAGGTCCTGGTTCTCGTTGCGTCGCAGCGTTATCTCGCGATCAATGGTCTGGTATCCCAACGACGAGATGCGCAGACGATAGGTGCCTGTTCTCGGTGCCAGGACGTAGAAGTTGCCGCGTTCGTTGGTCACCGTTCCGCCGACGAAGGTACTGTCGGAAGCGGTGAACAGCTGGACGGTAGCTTGCATCATCGGCTCCTTCATGTCGGCGTCGAGCAGTTGTCCGCGAATGGTCAGTCGCCTATCATCAGGATCGGGCTCTGACTGGGCAGAAATGGTGAGCAATGAGAAATGAACAGTGATAAAAGTCAGGATGAATATGATACGTTTTGCCATCGTCTTTATTTGGTTTTTTGTCCTTTATAAATTAGTGATTATATATTTCTTGTACTCTCGCGAATCTCCAGACGGGTCTTCACAACCATACGCCTCACACGGTTGTCGCCATTTATCTGGTCTGACAGCAGACGGAACGCCTTCGTGCCAATCTCCTTGGGATTCTGTTTCACATAGGATATCCGCGGATTCATCACGTCCGACACCCAGTCGCTCATATAGCCAATGACCGACACGTCCTCAGGAATCCGGAGATTGCGACTCTTTATAGCCACCATCGATGATGTAGCCAGTGGACCATAGGTTGCAATGATTGCGTCGGGAGGCTCCGGCAAGCTCAGCAGTTCCAGCGTATCTGTCAGGCCGGAGTTGAAACTGGCATCGTTACAACGCACCAATTCCTTTCTGATGGGAATGTTGCGTTCGCGCAACGCCTCCAGATAACCGTGTTTGCGGTCGGCGGTCTGTTTCAGTTTGTTCGAGCCGCCAAGGAATGCAATGCGTCGTGCCCCACCGTCAATCAGGTAATGGGTGGCCTGACGCGCGGTGTCGGCATCGTTAATCACTACCGACGTCACATCAACATCTGCGGCACGGTCGAACAGCACCAACGGGATGTTGTGTTCCTTCACCCGCAACAGATGACTGTAATCCGTCGTTTCCTGCGACAGACTGACAATGATGCCCGCCACGTGCATTTCCACCAGTCGCTCAATGCTCTCTACCTCGTAACTATAGCGGTCGCAGGTATCTGTTATGATGGACATATAGCCAGACTTGCGCGCCTCCGACTCTATCCATCTCACAATATGAGCGTAGAGATTGTACGATATGTCAGGCACCACTATGCCGATAATCCGTGTTGCATCGTAATGTTCCGCAGGAGCAAAATCAACAGGCTGGTAGCCGTTCTCAGCCGCCATACTCTCTATCTTCTGCCTCAGCTCTTCGCTGACACCCTTCTGCCCTTTCAGTGCCCGGGACACGCTGGAGACGTTCACTCCCAGCGTCTTGGCAATGTCACGTTGCGATATTTTTTTCATTCTGTTGTTTTTTCTTTTAAAAAACCACCAACTTTCGCAAGCAGGTGGTTTACACATAGGATATAGAACTTTTGTGTTGGTCTGTGCAAAAGTAGAAAATTATTGCCAATCCTCCAAGAAATCCCACAATTTTCTACGCAACACCATACGCAACACTTTCAAATGGCATACGCAACAATATGAGCGGAGACCTCCTTAGTGAAGATCTCCGCCAAACCTTAGATACCCAAGCCTTTAGTTGGTGTCGCCCGCGTCGTCGTCATCGGGGTTGCCACCACCTCCGTTGTTGTCGCCGCCGGTGTTGCCACCATTGTCACCACCCGAAGGTGTTACGGTACCGGTGCCGCCACCGTTCTGACCGGCGTTCTGGGAGCCACCGCTCTGCGAACCGCCATTCTCTGTGGATCCGCCGTTCTCGGCGGATTCAGCGTTTCCACCCTTGGCAGCAGCAATCTGCTCGCGGGTCTTGTCGGTCCAGCTCAGCTTCACGTCCTTCTTCAGCTCGTCGCGGTTGAACTCGCCGGTGCTCTGTGCCAGCAGCTTGACGGTCTTCACGGCAGCGCCAGTCTTCGCTCCCTCAGGCAGCGTGCCGATGGTTGCTGTAGCCTGCTTGTCGTTCTGGGCGTCGTAGAGGGTCTCCAGGGCGTTGGCCTCGACGGTAGCCTTGAAGATGGCCAGGTCGGGAATCTTCACCGTGTTGCCGTTCAGCACCTGCTCGCGGACGCACTTCACGAAGTCAATCAGGATACCCGTGATCAGACCTTCCGAGAAGGCCGTGTTGTGCTCAGCCATGTGCTTCGCCATCTCCTGGACGCCCAGCGTCTGCTTGTAACTCACTCGGGCATACAGCTTGCCCGCCTGTTCCGATTCTGAGGTCTCGGTAACCTTTGAAAGATAAAGTTCAATCATACCTTGTGTGTGTTTTTTGTGGTATTAGAAACTATGCGATTGATTACTTCGGCCAACCGCTTACCGCCTTGTAAACCACTCTTGATTTACATTGCAAAGATACAAAATAATTTTCAAATATACAAATATTTAAGCAATTATTTTTCAAGTATTTCTTTAAAATCTTTGAGCAAAGAAATAGGGGCAACTATCTCACGACAGCCACCCCTAAAGCACTATGATAAGAACTGAATCAATATTCAATATTGCAATATAACTACTCGACCAGTTTTTGGTACTTTCCTTTGTCGGGACCTTTACGAATCTTTTTGGCTAATCCGTCATCACAGAGGTGTTTCAGACGACTGCACACACTTCCTACACTGTCGTAGCCGTATTCGCGCTTTACGTCTTCACTGCTGAAGATACTGGGCAAACGTCGATAAGCAAGTAGTGTACGCTGCTGATGACGAACGTTAGAAGCCTGTTCAGCAGCTTTCTCGTCGTAATATTTTTCAAGGATAGACTTACAATAGAATTCTTGGAAAGCCAGCTGGGCCTTGGCAATGAGTAATGCCAGACGTACATCCGTCTTATCTACTTGGAAATCGGGACTGCACTTCCACATTCCGTCAGCGTCCTGAACCATCTTATCCCAATGACGAGTTACGATGTAAGGCAAGGCAAAATTCGCTGCATGCCAATTTGGTCTTTTTACCAAATCCTCCTGAGCAAAGTCATGGTCTTCACCAGCGTCAGCTATGCGACGTTCAGTCCACTGCTTCAAAGTGTCAGAAAGCAGTTTGCATGGAATTTCTCCCTTGCAGGAATTGAGCCGATAAGACCATTCCAGCAGGTCGGCATCACGCTTCTGAGCAGCCTCGTCATAGTCGTACACCTCCATCATCTCGAAATTAGAGTCAGCGTTGGGTACAACAGTAAAACGTGACATCAGACCGTTGACAATATTGTTTACTGTGTTGAGCTTCTTTAAGGCATCGTCTGTCCCTGTATAACAGGCACAGAAGTGGACGTCTGTCTCACCTACGGGTGCACTCGATGTCTTCAGATAGGCTCCATGAGGCTCGTTGTGGAAAGACTTCAGCCAATAGGTTTGAAAAGCATCCATGTGGCTTTTCTTCATCTGTGACAAGGTGTTCTGCAGCTCGCTATCAAAGATGCTGACATGAAGATACATCTCATCTCCGTCAATTTGCTCATGAGCATTGGCTTCTGCTTCACGCAGAGCAGCAGTACTGGTCTCAGAGGGTAAGGCACGATAGATTCCGTTTGGACGTGGTGACTTATTCTTTGCACCGCCATCGTTCTGTTCCTTTATCTTGTTCCAGTCATTCAGGGCAGCAATCTGTGCAGCATCCGATTTCTTAATGGGTTCCATCATCAGTTTATAGAGGTCGACGGCTATATGTTTTCCGCCACCCATGCGTCCAATGAGCAAGACAAGGCTGTTCAGTCGGCACTGCCTTCCTGGTTTTCCGTACCAACGATACCAGCAGCGCGTCAGCAGGTTTATGGCAAAAGAACCACCCACAAAGAATGCCGCTACAAAATACTTCAGTTTGATACGGAATAACAGCAGTTGGAGCAACGGATATTGAGGAGCCAGTTTCTGCAGTTCCTTACCGATGCGCTCAAGGGTGTGCAGAATGTCGGTCACTGTGGCCATCGTCTGTCCGGTAGCTTTTGCACGTTCCTCACGTAGCAGAACGCCATAGTCTCTTCCTGTCAGTTCCTTGATGGCTCGACGCATTTCCTTCGATGGCTGCGGATCGTTGAAGTTCTCGCTTTCTCGTTTGTGCAACAATTTGCGGGATGCCTCCACAATGCGGTCTATCTCAGCCAAGCCACGCTCGCTAATGATGTCCTGCACCCATTGCTGTAGTTCCAACACATGACGGGTAATTTCTGCGTTACCATCCAGTAGAATGAGCAGGTCGTAGCAAAGCTTCAGTGCGAACTTGTGGCGCGAACCTTCAGGTGCTCCGTTGGGCAACATCACATTGACGATGTCCTGCACCTCATAGCCCATCACCTTGATGCTCTTCAGGTCCTGTGGCTTCACCTGCGCTGCCAATTCCTTGGCAGTTTCAGTGGTTGACGACTTGCCACCCTCCGATTCCGAGTTGCCAGGCAACTGGTTGTCGGGATTGGTAGCACTACTCTGACTCTCACGGTACGAGTCGCCGTACTGACGGTCGAACTCGTTTACGAACAATTCTTGTTCTTCCATTTTACTTATGATTTAAAAGTGAAACAATTTATCTTCATCTATAAAGAGAATATCCTCCAGACGCGGGCAGAAACTCAGCTTGTCAGCATTGATGCACGAGTTGTCCGTGACATGTTTGCCCGTGGTTCCTATGACATCGAGCATACCCAATTCCTTAGCCTGCAGGTATTGTTGGTCGGCAATGTTGCCGGCACCTATCAGGCATTCGCTAACCAGTCGCAGCCCCTCGCCCGAGCTGGTCAGATGGGCCAGACGAGTCTTCCACGGATAACCTGGCACTTGGGTACGCTCGTAGAGTTTCTGTGGAGGAAAAGGCAGGTGGTCGTAGTCGCTCATAAATAATGCCGAGAGATGTTTTATGTTCTCCTGTTTGCGACGGCGATAGAGTATCGGCTGACCATCAGCATCCAACTTCGGATTACCATCCTTATCCAAACGAGGAACCAATCCGAATTCACGGACAGCAAAAACGAAGTCTGGCAGCGAATCCTTCAGCATATCCACCCATTGCAGCAGTCTTGCAGCTGTTGACAGTTTGGCAAACTTCTCACCGGCACGTGGGCGGCTTAGCTGTTGGAGGCACCACTTCTGAAAATCGCTGTTACGAGTGAAAGCGTCGAGTGGCAGCCCTTTGGCTACTGCCTCTCTCACAGCCCTACGCATACCTATTTTCCAGTTTACTACTGCACTGCGGACCAAATCTGAGAATACCGAGGCCGTGCATGGTTCGCACGAGCCCCAGTACATGTTTTCCTGATAAACAAATCTGTACCCTTCCATAATACCTTATTTATTTGAGTTGTTAATGATTTCACTTCGGTTACTGGCGATGCAGACGTTCATCTGGCTTTGCGCTTGCAGCAGCATACGTTCAATGTTCGTGTTGCAGTCCAGTTCGGCCAGAATGCTGACCTTACCACGCTCACGGTCCAACCAAATCTGCAATCCCATTCCGTTGTCGAGCAGCATGCGTCCCTCAGAGCCTTCAGGCAACTTCGGCAAATGTTTGCGCTCTCCCTCGGTCAGAACCAAGAACTGGTCGAGTAGTTCGCCCACCGGGTCTTCGCTCTTCCCGTCACAGTTCAGGTGAACGCTCCACGAAGAGTCTTTTTTCCCGTTGGTTTTGTAGAAACTCGAGTCGCCCAATTGCTTGAGCAGCTCACGTTGATTCTCGCGCGTACCTTGTGGAATAAACTCGCGGTAGCCGTTCGACCACTCGTTGAGTTTTCCTTTGGTCGTCATGTCAGGCTTCGTCTTAGGGCGGCTGACGTAAATAATGTCTTTTTCGTTTGCCATAACTTTGCAACATTTGAATGAATTTGCTGCAAAGATATGAACAAAAATTGTAACCTCAAAGTTATTTAACTACTTATAAATCAGTATTTTAAATAATAGTGTAATGATGTGTAATGACGTGTAAAACGAAGGTGTAACGATGTGTAAAATGCAGCCGTTTATTGGCCGTTGTTTATCTTCATGAGTGTGTATCCTGCAGAATCTCTTTTATAGAAGATGTCATTATCCTCCCATACATTGTTGGAGTTTATAAACTGGAAAGTGTTTTTCATGGAGTCTATCAATTCCACCATCGTTTCGTTTCTCGAAACATGCTGAAGATTATCGGCAGCCTTAGTAACTATTTTTCTGGCTTTCATCCAACCAATGAACTGTGTGTCAACGATAGGTGTTGTCAACCAACCGATGCTTTTAAAAAGCTCTTGGGCCGACAGCATAAACTGTTTCGGTCCGAGTCCCATCTTGTCTATTCGTAAAAGGGCAGAAGCTATCTGTGATTCATCCAGATTGGCATGAAACACCTTGGGCACATTACTGCCAGCGCCAATTCTTACAATACGCGGAGGTGCATCTGGTAGTTCGTTCTGAGGTGTGGTGGCCTCTTGTTGGGGAAAGGGGAATGACGTCCTCAGCTTCTTGACCTCGTCAAGGGCAGACAGATACTCCTCGTCTTCCCGCATCACGAAAAGGGCATACGACATACAGCGCCAGAATTCCTCAAGGGGCAACTCTGGACTGCGCAGCCGTTCAAGCAAGTCATCTGGACGCCAACGGAAACCGTCAATCAAGATTCTTCTATCAGAAGACATTGAAATATTCTTTATTCCACTTTTCGTTGATTTGATTGGTGGCTTCCTCTAACCGCTTATCCCATAAATTCTTTACTTCGGAATTATTCTTACACACAAATCTTATCCTATTATATTCTCTTATGAACTGCTGATCCAGTTCTCTCATGCAGCTGACAATGGTGGAAATAAATTCTGTAGGGTCTTCATTGAAATAGCAAGTGAACGCTATATCGCCCAAAAAGGACGGGAAATCATCATCATTTATTTCTCTAATGGTTACCTTCACCAAACAATCATATTCATGAATTTTCTCTATTTCAAAATAAATGGGTATATAGCCTGGATCAGTATAATCCTGACTTTTGCGAATAATGTGGTTAGTAACGTTATTTGTGAAGGTATCGCATTTTATACCTACTCGCCCCAAAGCCCACTTCAAATTTCTGATACTTCTATCAGTCGTGCCCCCCCACAGAGGTAATGAGGATGATGCTAAGGGTCTATTTGTGTAAATACTCGGTACAAGACTTACAAACTTCTCCAAATCAACAGAAGGATTTTTAGCTCCTACGAGTCCTAACACCCGCACATCGCGCACCTCAACCTTATTCCATACGGCTCCCTCTGGCTGCAACCGCTGGGTATATTTCCATTCGTCATCTGGGTTGCCATCCCAATATTTCAAGTCTTCTGTCAGATTATCCTTAACGGCATAGTTCACCACCGGATGGCTATGGGTATCTATCTGGTAGCCCTCTTTCGTCATTTTGTCTTCTGTTACAATCAAAGTTGCAACTTGAACTCCCACTTGACCACCAGCAGAAATTATCTGGTATGGACGGTCTGCCTTTAACAATTGTGTCTGTATCATAATATATTCTTTTATTAATGGAATATCACAAAGGATTAGCCCTTCTGTGTTGTTAGTTCTTGATATAGTTTGAATAATTCTGCTACGCACTGGCTTTCTGTCATGGTTTTAACATTAAAACCGTAGGCTTGCATCACGGCACGGTCATTGTCCTGATGGGCACGGCGTAGTTCCACGGGCATAGTCAGTTCGTCGTAGAGGTCAGCAAGAGATGAATCTGGATAGAGAGCGCGAGCATCAAGGATAGCCTGTGCCGTCTGCTCAATCTTCTCCTTCTGTTCATCGGTAGGTGTCGGCCATGGGAAGTTGTTATAGACAATTGTATTGGAATAGCTATAATCTGATTTTAACCTTCCGCAAACAGCTCGCATCCATGCCATCTGTACATTTGACATGAGCACACCAAAATGATATAGGGATGCATTTGGCATTTGGAACAGTTTGTCACCTGCAATAATGTTAGCCTTTAGATAATCGATTGGTACATAACGTCTATTCTCAGACGTAACCTTAGGAATAGCTATATAGTCACTATCACATGGACGCATTTCACCAAAGAGTGTAGGCGTTTCAGCATTTTGTATGGTAGCTGTTTTGTTACTCTTCAGACGGAAATCTCTAATCGCTTGTATGCGACCCATTAATATCGGACAATGTTTTAGTTCAGAGGGATTTGCACCGACGAGCCAGAAACACCATCGTGGCTTTCGGTCAATAAAGTCCTTACCCATCATGAAAGGTCTGAGGAATTTCTCTCCTTGGGGCTCATTCTTAATGTATTCCTCTTTCTCTTCTATTGTAAGCAATAAATTACCATCATCGATTGGCGAACTACCTCTTATCATTAATGGTACATCACATAGCGGCTTGGGATGTTTATCGATGAAGATGTTAGGAGCATCTAATAAATATGGATTGATGTTTTCTGCTGTGATTATTCTTTCACCATCATAGATATGTTTCTCCGCATTTATTTGCCTATTTCCGCTAAAACCTATTATGACGCAATGTACATGAGCTTTTAACGAGGCTTCACTGTCCCATCGGAAGGTACGGTGTGCAAAGTCGATATGAATGTCATGTTGTTCTACCAACATCTTCCATACGGACGACACCTGTTCTCCCTGGGTAATACTATTGGTAGAAACAAAAGCTGCTTTGGTATTTGTTTGTTTCATTATCTGTGCAGCCTTATAATACCAGCCAGCAACATAATCTATATTCTTTCCACAACCATGACATACCTTTGCAAGGTCTTCTTTCTGACTTGGGGTTTGGTATGCATATCCTACAAACGGTGGATTACCGATGATATAGTCATAATGAACCTGATAGCGTTGTACGCTTGGTTTTACATTACCATCAAAATGACTTGTAACGACATTCAGTTCCTCATATTCAATAGGCTCACTGGCCATCATCGGCTCCGGCTCTACAATCAGGTGAAGATTCTTGGCATAGATGGTAGGGATATTCGAGGGAATCTCAATCACATCCCAATCCATCCGTAGCGCATTTCCCTCTCTTATATTATGGTATGGCTTCAGTGGCAGGAAATCGATGTCGCGACGGATAATCTTCTCGGTCTCTGCCAACATCTGGGCCTCGGAAATCCAGAGGGCGGTGGTGGCAACGGTGACGGCAAAGTCGTTGATCTCGATGCCGTAGAACTGCTGGATGCTGACCTTGATGGGGTTCACCTCCTCGAAACCGATGAATGTCTGGCCATGGTATTTGGCACGGATGACGTCGTTCTCCAAGCGGCGCAGGGAGAGATAGGTCTCGGTGAGGAAGTTGCCGCTGCCACAGGCGGGGTCGAGGAATGTCAATGAAGACAGCTTGTTTTGGAAAGCATCGAGGCGACGAACGCGCTGCTTTTCTACCTTCTCTTCCAGAATGGTGTCGAACTCCTGTCGCAGGTCGTTCAGGAACAAGGGGTCTATCACCTTGTGGATGTTCTCTATCGACGTATAGTGCATGCCACCCGAACGTCGGGTCTCAGGATTCAGCGTGCTCTCGAAGACGGCACCGAAGATGGTGGGCGATATCTTGCTCCAGTCGAAATCCAACGAGGCATGCTGTAACAAGGTTTGTTTCAGTTCCTCCGTAAACTGCGGTATCTCTATCTCTTCTTCAAACAGTCCACCATTGGTATAGGGGAATGCTGCCAGCTCGGCTTGCAGATATTTGCTGCGCTTTTCCTTCGGAGTGTTCAGCACTTCAAAAAGGTCGCGCAGCGCACGGCGCAGGTCTTTAGCTTCATAAATGACAAGGAAGTCGTGGAACTGGTCGCGGGTGAAGACTCCAGCATCCTCAGCATACAAACAGAACACAAGGCGTACACAGAGAATGTTCAGCCAGCGCAGGGCTTCGGGCGAGTTGTCGTCGTATTGCTTGAGCAGCGCCTCATATATCTTGCCCACAATGTCGCCAGCCTGCATCGACACTTCCATCTCCTTAGAGATATGTTCGCTCTGGACATCGACAAGGAACTTCAGACGATAGTATTCCGTAGCCAGGTCTTTCAGCAGAATCTCTTCGGGTTCGCTGTTGGGTTGGTCCATATCGTAGACAAGGAACGACTTGAAGTTGCACGTTACCACCCATTTCGGATGTTCCGACTGACGCATATTCACAATGTAGAGCTTTGCCTGCAGGAACGGCGTGATGTAACCATCGCCACGCTTCACAGGTTTGCGCAGGTCGATGTTGATGGACTTCTGTTCTATCAGTACCTTCGTCGATGGAATGTGAACGTCGATGAAGTTGGTACTGTCCACCATCGAGGCCACCTGTTCCTCGTAGCGCAAGAAGCCAGGGAGGTTCTCTACGCCAAATACATTAGTGAGCAAATCAGCCCAGAACAACTGACTCTCGCCACGTTCATAGCCTTTGCCTTCCCAGCGTGCTGCAAAATCGGCCGCAGCTGCTGCCATCTGTTTGTCTGTCTTCATGACGCAAAGATAAGCATAATTTTTGAACATTCCAAAATCTGTGACAGAAAATTATATTCAAATATTGAATATTGATTTTGTTTTTTCTCGGAAGGAAGGGAATTTGTAGTTAAAATATGTTTATATAATTATATAAGTTATTGATTATTAAATTATTATACTCTAAATTACTACTATTCTATCTTTTCCGCTTCTTCGTCAAGTTGCAATCAATACTCAATATATCCTAAATTCCGCAGCACTTTAGTTTAACTTTCTTTATAAGTTCCTGAGCAACAAAAAGTTGCTCAGGATTTTGCCATGTCAGATTTTTCACTTACCTTAGTGCTGCAAATCAAGACAAGCAAAA
>JAEEGG010003806.1_pt1 | contig 37299 bp, 20 predicted proteins | sample 9134161 | NCBI WGS metagenome assembly JAEEGG01 (sample SAMN16246543, study PRJNA631951) | gut metagenome | biome: gut microbiome; feature: rumen; material: CR-attached | host: Bos | place: Iran: Karaj | collected 2018-10
AACACGTCAAAACGTCCACACACCGCAAAAGAAAATAGCACTGCACGATAGAGGTTTCGGTTATTATGACTACCTTTGTTAGCCCTAATGCAAAGCAAGGAAAATTACTATCAATATAAGGAAAAAGTATGTATCTGTTAGGTTATGACATAGGCAGCTCTTCAGTGAAGTGCAGTCTTGTAGATGCCCAGAACGGCAGTTGCGTTGCAACCGCGTTCGCCCCAAAGAGTGAAGCACCCATTAAAGCAGTCAACCCGGGTTGGGCTGAGCAGAATCCTGACGACTGGTGGTCATATCTTAAGGCCGCCACTGCCGATGTAATGTCACAGTGCAAGATCGATGTCAAGGACATCAAGGCAATCGGAATCTCCTATCAGATGCACGGACTGGTTTGCGTAGACAAGAACCAGAAGGTGCTGCGCCCCGCCATCATATGGTGTGACTCACGCGCAGTAGGCATCGGCGAGAACGCATTCCAGGAGTTGGGCCGCTCACAGTGCCTGACCCACCTGCTCAACACCCCCGGTAACTTCACAGCCTCCAAACTGGCATGGGTAAAGCAGAACGAACCCAAGATATTTGACAAGATTGATAAGATCATGCTCCCCGGTGACTACATCGCAATGCGACTGACCGGTGAGATTGCAACCACCATATCGGGCCTTTCAGAAGGTATGTTCTGGGATTTCCAGACAGGCGATGTAGCAGGTTTCCTGCTTGACTACTACGGCATACCCCGCAACTTCATCCCCAAGATCGTGCCCACATTCGCCGAGCAGGGTCGCCTGACCGCCGCCGCAGCCAAGGAGCTGAATCTGGCCGAGGGCACACCCGTCACCTACCGCGCCGGTGACCAGCCCAACAACGCACTGTCACTGAACGTATTCGAGCCCGGTGAGATTGCATCGACCGCAGGTACATCAGGTGTTGTATACGGTGTGAACGGTGAGATCAGCTATGATCCCAAGTCAAGAGTAAATACATTCGCCCACGTAAACCACAAGACCGGATTCAACCGTCTGGGCATACTTCTCTGCATCAACGGCACGGGTATCCTGAACGCATGGATGAAGCGCAACATTGTACCGGAAGGTTTAGGTTATGCCGAAATGAACGACCTGGCTGCCCAGGCTCCCATCGGCGCAGCAGGCGTATCTGTACTGCCCTTCGGAAACGGCGCCGAGCGTGTACTTGAGAACAAGGAGCGCGGCTGCAGCTTTAACGGCGTGAACTTTAACATCCACAACCGCTCACATCTGCTTCGCGCAGCCCAGGAGGGTATTGTATTCTCATTCAAGTACGGCATCGAGATAATGGAGGATATGGGAATGTCTGTGAACACCATCCACGCCGGCAACGCCAACATGTTCCTCAGCCCCCTGTTCCGCGACACACTGGCAGGTGTAACCGGAGCCACCATAGAACTTTACGATACCGACGGCTCAATAGGTGCCGCAAAGGGCGCAGGTATGGGTGCACATATCTACAATGACCACAACGAGGCCTTCGCATCACTGCAGAAGATCCGCGTCATAGAGCCCAAGGCATCCGATATGCCCGCATACGATGAGGCTTACCAGCTCTGGAAATCATACATTCAACAATAAAAAGCCAAATTACTGACAAAATGAGAACAAACAAGACAACCACGATCATTTTGGCTGCCCTCTGCTTAGTCCTGGGCATTGCCGCATGTTCATCATCCAAGAGTGCATCCAAACTTGCTCCCGCCAAGAAGGGATACGCCGAGACCGGAAAGTACCGCAACTACCTGAAGGAACTCGGATTCAGCCAGGAGGAGATTGACGGAAAGATTCAGGAAATCTACTCAGTCATATTCGAGGGTGAAGGAGCCGCTTACCACGATGTAGACGTTGAGGTGGACGGCAAGATGGTACCCATGGGTTACATATCGGACGTAAAGAACAACGATGTTCGTACCGAGGGTCAGTCATACGCAATGATGATAGCAGTCCAGATGGACAAACCCGAACTGTTCAACCGCGTATGGCGCTGGTCAAAGCACTATATGCGCCACAACGAGGATGGTCCCTCACACGGCCTGTTTGCATGGTCATGCCGCACCAACGGCCGCCGCACCGCTTCAGGTTCAGCCAGTGACGGTGAGCTCTACTACGTAACTGACCTTCTGCTGGCATCACGCCGCTGGGGAAGCTATGAGGAGTTCAACTACCTGGCCGAGGCACAGGAACTCCTGAATGACCTCTTCTCAAAGGACGGCACAGGTGGTGTAACCAACATCATCAACATGGACCACAAGCTCATCAACTTCTGCCCCGATACCCGTTCAAACCTCTGGACCGATCCTTCATACCATCTGCCCGCATTCTATGAGATCTGGGCCGAGACAGCCAAGGACGGCCGCGAGGCACTGTACCGTGAACTGGCCGACAGCGCTCGTGCATACCTGCATCGCGCCTGCGACCCCGTTACCGGCATCAACCCCGACCAGAGCCAGTTTGACGGCACTCCCAACCGCGGCAGCGAGTTCCACTATGACTCATGGCGCGTACCTATGAATATTGCAATGGACTTCACATGGTACCACAAGGATGCCGCATGGCAGACCGAGTATGCCACCAAGTTCCAGAACACCATTCTGGGCCGATACGGCATCACTGAGTTCCCTGATCAGTTCGCACTGAACGGTGATGTATCAGCACGTCCCATGGGCGGCGGCCGCTGGCGTCCCAACCTGCGTCACTCAATCGGCTTTGTAGGCACCATGGCTACAACCGCTCTGATGTGTGACAGCCAGTACAACCAGGAACTGGTTAAGCACATGTTCTCACTCAAGCACGAGCCCTATGAGGACGGTTACTATGATGTTTACTACGACGGCCTGATTTATCTGTTCGCCCTGTTGCACCTGAGCGGCAACTACCGCATGAACTGGTAAAAAATACATATAATATACCAAAGCGTCCCGGCCTTGCCAACAAAGACCGGGACGTTCTTTTTTTATAAAAAAACCTCCCTTGATATCCATGCTTTACGAAAATCTTGTTATCTTTACGCGCTAATAAGTACGTGTGTGCATGAGCGTAGGTATGCGCGTTGCATATGTACCATACCCTAATTGGACTAAATAATTAATAACCAAAGAATATGAAAATCAACAAGAAACTGTTCAGAAAGTCTGTACTGACCGTAGCAGCAACTGCATTAATCGGTTTGGGAGTATCCTGTACCGATCTCTGGAGCGAGCAGCACCCCGGTACTTACTACACATCAACCGGTGAAACAATCGCTGACTACCTTACCGGTAGACTAGAGTATCACGGCGAGTATTCCTATTTCGTAGAAATCCTCAAGAAAGCTGAGCTTTGGGGACAGATGAGAACCTACGGAACATACACCTGTTTCGCCCCGAGTGACACTGCAATTCTGAGTTATATCAAGGCCAGATACGACGAGGCCAGAAACGACTCAATCAGGGAAATCTTCTCAAGCATAGACAACGTGCTTGCCAACAGGGAACTGTGCGACACTCTGGCAAAGACCCACATCTTTAACAACACGATGTTTGCAACAGACCTGAGCGGAAACGGTGTTCTTGAACACCCCAACATGCTGGACCGTTACATAACATACTACTCATATGCTGACTCATCAGTATTGGTAAGAGATGATAACGGCAATGTCATCAAGGCACATGACGGATCTGATTCAACAATGATCCGCCTCAGATACCTCATCAACATGCAGGCTTCACTGGTACATGCCGATGATACTGTAGAGAACGGTGTAGTTCATCAGATTGACAAGGTTATACGTCCTTCAAACCAGTTCCTTCCCGGTCTTATCAAGGAGAACCCCAACCTGACCATCTTCTATGACGCTCTCACCAACACCCGTCTTATCTATGAGATGCAGGATGTATACATTGACAAGGACTATCCCAAGATTGATTACGAGTGGACCGAGCAGGCTCTGCGTGATAACTACGGCGGTATCCATTACAATGAGACCGCTTTTGAGAAGGGTTCAAACGCCGACCGTATAGCATACCCCGAAAAGAGAGAGTTCAAGTTCACCATGTTCGTGATGCCTGACACCGCTCTTGCCGAGTACAACGATGAGTATACTGCAGCTGCCGGTCTTAACGGTATCCACAGTTATGCAGACCTCAGAGCATATGCAAAGGCTGCCTATCCTGAAGATGCAGACAAGGCAGACTCAGTTCCCGGCAGTTCAATCTATAAACTGATTGCTTACCACATCCTGCCCTGCTGGCTCTCATATGACCAGTTCAACACATCACAGATTGAGCTCCGTAAGCGTCACCTCAAGTTCCAGGAGCATGACATGGAGGACTTCTATGAGACCATGCTGCCGCATTCAATAATGCGTATAAGCACACCTTATCCTACAAATGATAAGCCTCTGGGCATTTACATCAACCGTCGCGGTACCCAGACAACAGGTCTGATTTCAGAAGGTGTCAGAATTGCTGAGGCTGCAAGTGAATACAACCTGCCTGACAAGCTCACCAACATCTGCGTAAACGGCGGTTATCACTACATCAACAAACTGCTTGTATATGATGAGTTCACCCGTAAGACAGCTCTTAAATGCCGTATGAGAATCATGTGCTGCACACTGTCACCTGACTTCATCAACAGCGGTGGTCGTGGCCGTCTTAACAAGAAGGGAGACAACATCGACAAGATGTCAATGGCATACAAAAACGGATTCTGCAAGAACTTTGAATGGGTAGAGAACCAGACAAGATTCTTTGTAAGATACCGTGACGCATCATTCGGCACATACAACGGTGATGAGCTTACCGTACGCGGTAGTTATGACCTTGCATTCAGACTGCCTCCCGTACCTTATGACGGTACATATGAGATCCGTATCTGGAACAACTCACTTGCCGGTTCAAGCAACAACGACCGTGGTGTAGTTCAGTTCTACACACACCATTATAATCCTACAGTTGATGCTGATCTCTACTGGCGTGACTGGGATTGGGAGCCTCAGGGAATTCCTATTGACCTCCGTATCGGTGGTAATGACGGCCGAATCGGTATGGTTCCCGATAATGATGACAGATACGAGGGTATGACTAATGCCCAGAAGGAGGAAGCCATTTATCTGAACGACCGTGCAATGCGCGTTCGCGGATACCTTAAGGCCCCTGACTCATACACCAAGAGCGGATCAACATCATACAGTGGTGATCCTATCCGTACTGATAACGCATGCTACAGAAAGATCATGTGCACTGAGTACCTCAAGGCCGACAATGACTACTGGGTACGTATGCGTCAGGTATATGAGGATGACGGTGTATTCCCCTTCAGCTTCATCGAGATTGTTCCTAAGGACGTTTACGAAGGCAATGAGGATATGCATTAATCCTCATTACCTTAACAATAAAAATATCGGAGCAGGAATCTGCTCCGATATTTTTTTATCCTTTAATGAAAGATTTGATTAATGTGATTCTTCAGGTCTATACTGGGGGTTACCGAAACCGGGGGCACCGCCTCCGAATCCGGGACCACCAAAACCTGGAGCACCAAAACCGGGACCTCCAAAACCAGGGCCGCCAAAACCGGGGGCACCAAAACCAGGATTAAACTGCTGGCGACGCTGCTGCCAGATACTGTCACGGTTTTCAAAACGTCTGCGGTTCTCCTGCATACGACGTATCATTGCCGTATCAGGCTCACCCCAATTGCGCCAGTAGTTCTCCCACCATTGCTGCTGCTGTTCATCAGCCTGCTGCATTTCACGCTGACGGTGACGCTGGAAATCAAACATATGGGGTTGCATCATGAACTGAGGGTTCATCATGTTCCACTGTCCCATCATCTGGAACTGACGCTCTGAATGGATACGGGTCTGCTCTGATCTCTCGCCCCAAACCTTCTGACCAAGCTCCCACTGGGCAATACCCACCTTCTGACGGGTAGAGTCAGGCAGAGCCTTGTCAAGTTTCTGCATATAATTGGAGTTGATCTCCTGCCAACGCTTCATGTACTCGCGTGATTCAGGCTGGAGTTCACGGTTCAGTTTAGCCAACTGCTCATTATATTCAATGTAAATCTTGGCAAACTTATCGTACTCCTTTTTGGTGAGATTTGCGTTCTCTTTAATGAAACGCAGGGACGCATTGATCATCTGCTCGTCCCTGTCCTGAGCCATAACGGATGGCTGGGTCAGGAGCAAACCTGCCAGAATCAACAATGCTGTCCAACGCTTTTTCATAATCAATTACCGTAGTAGTTGCTCATCAATGAATAGACACCCAATTCATCGGCTGTCATATTCTCTAACACCTCATCCACGCTTGCGCACTGTGAGATGCTGTCATAGTCGGGTATATCAAACCCGCCTCCAAAGGGATGCAGGAACAGCAGAGCAACTGCAGCCACGCTTGCTGCGCTTGCGAACAAAGCCACAATTCTGCGCTCTACGCGATGCTTGCGCTGCTTTCCAATCTGGGCCACGACACGTTCTGTCATGTCGTCCAGGAAATGCTCAGGCATTCTGTATGGCATTTCTCTGCTCAAACTTTCCAGATCAAAATCTTTCATAACTGATGTTCTAATATATAATCCTTTATCTTCTGTACTGCATAATGATAGTTGGTCTTAAGCGTATTCACACTGTCTCCTACTATCTGGTGAATCTCCTCATAACTCTTGTCGTCATAGTATCTGAGGTTAAACACCATCTTCTGCTTGGCCGGCAGGAGCGCTATCGCCTCCTGGAGGAGTATCAGAGTCTCATCGGCATCCGGACTCGCTTCCTCTCGTACGCTGTCCTTAAGCGAGTCGCCCAAATCATCAACCGACATGGTGAAACCGGCACGGTTCTTGAGCAGTTTGAGACTCTCATTGGTTGCTATCTTGTAGAGCCATGATGAAAGCGGATACTCATTGGAGTAGGTGCTCCTGTATTTGTATACGTTAATCATTGTCTCCTGCAAGCAGTCCTCAGCATCATCATGGGCCACCACCATTCGGCGAATGTGCCAATATAACGGCTCTCCGTATTTCTTCATGATGAGGCGTACGGCCTCCTCTACGTGATTGTCATCACATAGCAGACGGGCAATGGATTCGTCGCTAACTGAAAGGGATCCTTGGCTGTTCACTATGCTATTTTCCTCACGTTTCATCCTTAATATAAATAACCGGCGCTGAAGTTAAATTCTTATACAATTTTAACTTTTAATATGCCGCTTGATGAAAGTAATCAAAGTCAGCATAACCGCCAGCCTGTGTAGTACAATAACTGTACAGACCTGTACGGTAACCGGTAAAGTAGTCAAGACTGAAAGACATCTGCAATACGGCGTCAACATCGGTCCAGCTCTTACCGTCAAGCGAGTAACTCATAAAAGCCTGGTCGGCACGCTCGCCCTCCTCCTGAGGAGTAAAGACGTAACGTATCTTAAGCCATACCTTATCCTGTGTAAGAGGAATACGTAATGCTTCAGTATCAGGACTGGGGGCGTTTTCAGCCTGTGGCCCGCGACGGCGTCCCATATTACGGTGTGTCATCGCCACAAGGCTCTTGCTGCCGTCATCGGCCACTTCTACACCAATGGTGCAGTAATTGCTCTGGAAGGCAATTATACCGGCTCTGTCGCCCGGTTTCATACCGCTTGCATCCATCAGTACTTCGCTGTAGCAACGGGGGCCTACGGTGCGCTGGGTAAGGGTGTTTCGGGCATCGGTCACATTGGTTGCCTGCTGACCGGTCTTAAGACGCAACCAGCCCTTGCGCTCGGTAACGGACCATGCGCTGTTGTCGGGCTTATGGTTCCACTGCCATACCAGATCCAGTTCATTCTTCTTATACTTGAACTCGTCATTGTCCCATGTGCGGTTCTTGCCGCTTTCGGGCAGATTGACTGTAAACTGCTTTACAGGCTTGGTGTCTTCACCAAGTATCGGCCATCCGTCAACCCACTTCACAGGCTGCAGTGTAGGAATACGTCCTACAGCACCGTGATCCTGGAACATGATTGAATACCAATCACCGTTCTGGGTCTCTATGATACCGCCCTGAGCCACACCGTCACCGCGGCCGTCAAAAGCACCACTCAGTATGGTCTTGCTCTCATACGGGCCGAACAGATCCTTTGAACGCCAGCAGGTCTCGGTACGTACGCCGCCGCTGGGCCAGTCAATTACAATTACGTAGTAATAATCACCGATGTGATAGATATGGGCACCCTCGGCACGCAGGTTATAACCCTGACGCGGAGAGTCAATTATTACCTTCTCCTCGGCACCGGCCTTGATGGCTGAACCGTCGGGCTCAAGTTCAATGATACGGATCTCACCGTTACCCCATACCACATAGAGATGACCATCCTCAAAGAGCATGGATGCATCGTGGAAGGGACGGTTTATGACCGAACGCTCCCAATAACTCTTGGTAATGTCCTTGGTCTTGTAGATGTATGTCTTGTTCTGGTCATTTGCAATGAACAGGGCATAGAAGGTTCCGTCTACATAACGGAGTGAAGTAGCCCACTGTCCCTTGCCATAGGCATTGCGGCCGTTACGCAGGTTATAGACATCATCATCCTCAAGGAAATCATAAACGTAACTTACCAGTTCCCAATGAACCAGATCCTTGGAGTGCATGATGGGAGCACCCGGGCAGAAATACATGGTGGTGCTTACCATATAGTAATCATCACCTACCCTGATCCAGTCATTATCCGGAATATCGGTATAAGTCAGAGGATTGATACACTCTGTCTGCTTATTCTTAGCAGAACATCCTGACCATGCAAAAATAAGCATGGTCAGGATAACTGTCAGTATGTTTTTGGTTTTCATGTCACACTGTCGGAAAGATTATTTGAATGTAAGCCAGTCTACCTGGATCTTACCCTCGGTAGCCATGCGAACCTTAAGATGATGGATACCCTTGGCTGCACCCTTTACAGGAGCATCAACCATAACCATCTGACGGTCTGCAGGAACATCTACTGTAGCGATAACCTTGTCATCCTGAAGAATCTCAAGTTTACCTGCTGAAGGAGCAACAACCTTAACAGTTACCTTCTTGGGAGCCTTGGCAAAGTTTACGGTATTATACTGAGCCCATGCACCCTTCTCAAAGAAAACGGTCTTCCAACCGGCAAAATAGTTGCTGGGCTCCAAATATGCAATTGAGTCACCACTCTGGCTAAGTGCAGTATAACGGTCCAACTGAATCTGAGTGTTTGACTGGGTTACACCGATACCGCGCAGGGTAGGCTTAACCATCTTGATCTCACCCTTCTCGTCATCAAAGAAGATACTGTCGGCGCAGACTGAACGGTTCTTGTCAAACTCAGGTGAGAACTCATTGTGGTGATAGAACAGATAGGTCTGGCCCTTGAACTCAATGATTGAGTGGTGGTTGGTCCAGCACTTGTTGGCATGCTCCTCAAAGAATACGCCCTTAAACTCATAGGGGCCGAAGATATTGTCGGCAACGCAGTAAGCCAGGACCTCCTCTACGTCACGGGCCCAGGGGAATGTCATGTAATACTTACCTCCGTGTTTGTAAAGATACGGACCCTCAACAAGACCCTTGGTGGGAACGCCCTCTACACGATGGCGGTCAGCAGGATCAGTTGAAACAGACTTCCAGTCCGGAGCCAGCTTGGTAATGGTAATACCAGGCATTACAAGATAACCGGTACCGTCATCATCAACAAAGATACAGGGGTCAATACCGCTTACGCCCTCAATAGGAGTTGCCTCAGGAGTATACGGACCCTCGGGATAATCGGCTGTGCAGATACCTACACGGTTACCTCCGAAACTACGGCGTCCGTTAGCGCTTGGCATGGGTTTTGAACCTGCCGGGAAGAAGAAATAGTACTTGCCGTTGGTGGGATTCTGCTTGCAGTCAGGAGCCCACATTGAATAACCTTTCTCATTTACCCAGGGAGCACTCCACTGGTCAACAATCATACCATGGTCTGTCCAATCGGTAAGGTTATCACTTGAGAATACATGATAATCAGCCATGCAGAACCAGTCCTTACGGGCATACTCTGCCGGAGCTTTAATATCATGTGAGGGGAATACATATACGCGGTCACCAACTACAAGAGCCGAAGGGTCGGCCGAGAACTGGTCACGGATAATGGGGTTCTGTGCCTGAGCGGCAATGCCGGCCAACATCAGAGCGGCCAGGAGTGAAAATCTTGCTTTCATCTGTTGATTATAAAGAGGTTAATAATATACATATTTGGTAAGCGAGTATAAAGATACCCTCTTTTGGGCAAACCGCATAACACACACCGCAAAAAAGTGATAAAAAGAGAATCGGCGGGAAGCCTTGCGCTCTCCGCCGATTCATTATAGATCAGTTATTCCTTAATTACTTAAGAAGAACCTTGTCAGTAACAACCTTGCCATTAGCATTGGTAGTCTTGCGGATCAGGATCTGACCAGCCTTAGGAGCTGCAACCTGAACACCACCAAGAGTGAAGTACTCAACATTAGCGGCAACAGCCTTAGCTGAATTTACGATTGTCAGAAGCTCAGTCAGATTAGCCTGCTCAGCGGCAATTGCATCACCATACTCGAATGACTTGTCGGGACGGAATGCCAGAGTGAAGTTATCAGCGCGTGACCAACCGTTCTCTGACATTACTACCAAGTCAATCTTAAGAGAATCAGTTACAGCAATGCTGTCAATTGTCAGAGCACCAACTGTAGCGTTCTTATCATTCATAACAGCAGACTTGTCATTACCCTTAAGAGTGATAACCTTATCAGAACCGTTATTCTTGATCTCAGGAAGCTCAACGCCCAGAGTATAGAGACCTACAGGCAGATTAGCAAGATCCTGCTTCAGTTCAGCCTTACAGTTCCAGTCCATACCGATTTCGCCGTCAAATACAGGAACATCGTTCTTGTAATTGTTGTAGCTCTTATCACCGGTTACCATGGTGTTACCAGTTCTGAATGCACGTACTGTCCATCCGGGATAGAGATCAGTGATATCCTGCTCAGGAACAATTACCCAAATAGGCATGTTACCGTTCTCATTGTACTGGTGTCTGGTATGGAGCATATTCTCGCCCTTAGGACCAATAACAGCCATATCACCGCTGTTCTTAGGCATCTGCAGATCCATCTTCTCCAGAATCTTAGGAGTCTGATACAGATTGTAGTTGCTGATGAACGGAGTGATGTCGAGGCTGTCCTCATCGTAGATAGCATCGTCTGTGTCAAGCTTCTCATAGAGAGCGATCTTGATAGCTGAAATGTAGATTGCAGCAAGAGCAGGATCATCCTCTTCAATTGCAGCAAGACCAGCCTTTACAGTCTCGTTATCAACGATATCTGAGCCTAACTTAGCAGCTATAGAATCAAGCTTATGCATACGTACAGTTGCATACTGCAGACGCAGAACTCTGAACTGGTAATCATAAATAGCTGAATGTACTGCATCATAAGTAGCATTGATTGCGTCATCAAGAGAATTTATAAGGTCGCAGTCCTTATTAGCATTGTAAGCAGCCTGAAGTTCAGTATACTCCTCAAAGTCCTTCTTAGCTTCAGTATCCTCAATCAGGTTCTTAGCCTTGGTGAGCTCATCTGACAATTTCTTGTTCAGAGCAAGACGTGCATCAAGAGCATCGATAGCCTTCTGCATTCTGTCGTTGAATGCATAAATCTCCTTACCACCCTTGGTAGTTACAGGATATGCATTAGCTGTATCAGCCTTAGCCTGCAGGAGCTTGTAGGTTGAAAGGTCAGCAACAGTTGCGTTAGCCTCCAACTTGGCAGCAACGGCAGCTCTCTTATCAGTGAATGCCTTAACGGTATCCATACGGAGCTTCAACAGGTTGGTTGCATCGTCCAGATCCTTCTTAGCGTTCTTCCAAGAAGTAGGATCAGTAGGATAAGCACCGTTAGCCTTGAAGCCACCCTCAGGATTGTAGTCGTAGAAGGCAACCTTAGCAACGAGAGCGTCATAGATTGAACCACCGTTAACAGCCAGGTCAGCGTCATTCTCACCCTTAGCAAGAGCGATGCGAGCCTTAGCAGCGTCAACAGACTCATTCAGAGGAACTGTGCAAAGACCGGGCAGACCAGCATATGACTTGATAGCATAGTTACTGAAGATTACACCCTCATAGTTGCCACTTCCCGATGTGAAGAACTCAATTACATAATCACCATTAGCTGGTACGGTGAAGCTATAGCTCAAATCCTTATATCCCTCCTTCCAGTCACCGGCAGAAGAAATACTAGCATCCCATGTAGCCTGTGTACCGATAACAGTCTTATTCTGAACACCGTTAAGTAAAGCAAATCCGTTTGCATCACCGTCAACAATCTCACCCTCAGGCTTAGCAAAAATCTTAACGGTAAGAGCCTTGTTCTTGGCACCCCAACCGAGAGCTCTGAATGAGATGGTATAGTCACCAGCGGTAAGGGTCTCGATTGAGTACAAGTTACCTGTAGCACCATCGGTTCTGCTAGACAGATAGAAACCTGCATTGTACTGACCGTCACCGTTCATGTTGTACAGACCGCACTTACCAGGTGAGTTGGCACCGTCACCCTTCTTGAAGGGATCTGTACCACTGTGTACATATACACTGGTAGGATAAGGACGACTTGTACCGGTTACCTGACTCTTCCAGTCAGTTGTCTTACTGAATACAGAAGGCTTACGCTCAAAAGCACCGAAGTGGAAATTAACAGTTACGTCATCAGCCTTGGCAGTACCAATACCGTAGATCTTAACCAACTCAATCTTAACATCACCGGCCAGAGGAGCAGTCTTACCTTCAGGACGGGTAAGAACAACACGGCTGTTCTCAGCATCCCATGACGGAGTCCAAACCTCTGTACCTACGTAAGCGATAAGCTTCGGTGAATCCTCACCAAGGTTATCCATTTCAACCTGACGTGAGAACTTGAACCAAAGTGTTCTTTTTGAAGGATCAAGACCGAATGAACCATCCTCAAACTCAGACTCCTGCATTACAGGAGGAAGTTCCTTCATTGAGTAAACGCCATCAAAGATGTTGGGGTTAGGAGTAGCCAACTCATTGTAGAAGTTGGGAACAACCTTACCGGCTTTGATCCAAGCGGTATCTGTACCCATAGGGAATCCCTCGGTAGCGCTGTTACCCTTACCTGTGTACTTAAGAGCAAGTTCAGGCTGGTCAACAGGGTTACGGAATGTTACAAGTACCTGCTTGTATGACTTGAACTGAACCTTAACGGTCTGGCCGTTAACGACTCTTGAAGGAGTAAACAGATACATGTAGCCGTCACCGTGATACTCAATTGAGTTGATAGGAACTCTTTCCCATGAGTTATCATCCTTCTGGCCCCAAACGTCAACGTACTTGTTGTTGGTGTTTACAACCTCAACAGCGTCGATCTTGTTCTTTTCATAAGCAGCCTTTGCAAGTGCACCAAGGTTGGTCTTGTAACCAAAGTCAACACGCATCTTATCCTTATCATACTCGCAACCTGCGATCCATGACTTGGTCAGTGACAGGTTATCAACCTTGAACTCAGTGTAGTCAGAAACAAAGCCCAGACGTACAAAGAACTTGTCAGGCTGAACGATGTAGTTCAGGTCGTAGTCCTTGGGGTTGCTTGTACCTGTGCTACTTGCCTTCCATGTCCAATCACCGTTTGCCCACCAGTAACCGTCAACGAATACAAAGTTGTTGGCGATTGAGTCATTGATGTAGTAGGTCATAAGGTTGATCTTCTCCCACTCACCGGTGAACTCGTCCTTGGTGTACTCAAACTGAGCATTGTACTTGTTGTGGTCATTGTCATTCTCAATACCCATTGAGAAAGGCTTCTCAGCGTGGTAGTAGCCACGGAAAACACCTGCACTCAGACGGGGCTTAGACTCTGATCTGTTGTGACCTGCAACACGGTTGGCCTTAACATAGAATGTCAGACGATATGAGGTTGAATCCTCAATCGGAAGACCACGTACAAACAGGTTACGACGATAGTTAGCGGTGTAACCGCCCTTGTAGGTACCCCATGTATTTGCAGCCAATGTGCAAGTATCTGAGGTATAGCTCAGGACGTATTCGCCACCCTTATCAGCCTCACCGAAGTTTGACATAGCTTCTGTTCTGGCTGCATCGATATCCTTAACAGTTCCGTAAACTTCGTTGGGGAAGTTGTTGTTCTTGTCAGGCATCTCATTAGGATTATCGGTAGGCTTGATACCGTTGTAAAGAATCATTGTAGAGTCAGTCCTGATGATACCTTTCTTCCAGTTCTCAGGATCTGACCAAGGTTTGAAAGAAGTACCGTTGTCAGTACCCTGATGATCGTAATACTCAAGCACTGTGATAGAGTCAATCGCAGTTGTACTCCACTCATCCCAACCTGCCTCGAAATTCTGGAAGAAAATCTGTTTAGCATCCAGTTTCTCGTCAAACGTTGGCTTTTGCTGAGCAAATGCGGTAACTCCCATAAGGAGTAATCCTGCAAATAATAAGTCTCGTTTAATCATAAAATAATTGTTAATTAATAAATAGGTTAAATAACTCGTTTTCTCTCAACTATCTATAACCTGTACCTGTGCGGAAATTCCGCACAGATCCAGGTAACAGTTCATATCAATCAGCGTCAGGCGTTGCGTCCGGGAGAACCAGGAACCAGTTGGGGTTTTGGCTCTTGCCGTCGCCAAGCAACTTATTGTAAAGCTCCATGTCCATCTCCTGATAACGGTCTACGTTGTCATCAAGAACAGCCTTCTCACGGATAGCTACACGCTTGGCAAGGAACTCGTTCTCATACTGACCGCCTATATCAGCACCACGGTGCTGGGCTATTCTCATAAGGTCACCAAAGCGGTATCCCTCAAAGCATGTCTCAAGAGCCATCTCGTCTATGAGCAACTCCTCAACCGCACGGATAGAATCCTTAAGAGCCTGCTCCGGGGTGAGAGTCTTGATGCGGACGGTATCAACCGGAATCCTGTAGTTGGGATCAAAATTGGCATCACCGGATCCACGTGAGTGGATACCTATTGTGTTACCTGTGCCCCAACGGAAGGAGTAAACCTGACCGCCTCCCTGAGACTGTGAACGGCTTACAAAAGTCCAACTGGGCGCAGCCTGTGTGTACTTGGCAACCGGGAAGTCATAAACTTCATGCATATCTACACCATCCACATTTCTGGCCCTGTCTTTTTCTGCCTGACTGATGCTGTCAATGGACGCTGCGCAAAGACCCGTCTTAAGTATGGTAAATGCCGTCTGAGGTAGTCCACACCTATTCAGTGCCTCTGCAAGCCTCAAAAATACTACGTCTTTACGATATAAACAAATTTTTTCGGAATTAAATTTATTTAACGTTTGGATTTCGGTTCCCTGGTCAGACTGAGTACCTATGGCATCATCAGATTCTACCAGATAGTCTGTTTCAAGAATAGACTGCATACGCAGGTCTCCGCGACGCAGTACAACACTTTCTGCATTCTTGTCCGGCAGATATGTAGCCCACTCTTTTCTTACGCTGGGGTCAGTTCTCTTGTGATAGCAGAAGTTCTGACGTACGCTGATAGAGGTAGCGGCTGCTGATCTTGTAAGCTGGTACCAGTTGTTGTTGTCAGTGGTGGAACTGAAAATGTTATTGATTTCACTTACGGTACCGCCGTCTGTCTCCTCATACTCCATAGGGATATAGCAGATCTGTGCATCGTTTCCTGAGAAGAGAGAGTAATATGTATCATTTCCCAGATACAGGAAATCATATGTCTCCCAGTGTACGCTGTTGGTACCGGTGGTATAACCTGCCTGGTTTACAAGGTAGTCATGATAATAGAGGGCTGCCTTGGCATAGTTCTCGGCCCAAAGGTTCAGGTCACCCAGGATCAAACGGATAGGAATGAAGAACCTCTTTGTCTGGTGCTTGGTTCCCTGTACTGTGAACTCACCGTAGTTAGTGGGGTACTTGTCATAATATGTGATGAACTCATCATTGTAGTCAAGCAAAAGAGTCTGTGCCAGTTCCTTGATATTCATGGGAACACCATCTGAAACCTTATCTACAGTAATGGGCTCGTCATAGTAAAGGACTGTACCATAAATCTGCGCAAGCTGCAGATATGCCCATGCCCTGTAATTAAGGATGTTAATGTACTCACCCTTCATTACCTTTTTCTCACTGCGGACCACAGTAGTATCAACCTTTGCCTTGTAAAGATTGCAGTTGGTTATGATAGCATAGTAATCAAGAGGATTATCATACTTGTTACCTGACTTGAGGGATTTGAAATCATAACGGTAAAGGTCCTGAAGATCCTCTTCTACATGTTTCTTGTCACCCAAGGCAACCAGGTCGCCGCGGATCTCACCCAGAACGATGGTACGGTCAGCAACCTGCTGCAACTTCTTGATTACACCCAACACGGGATATACCGTATCAACAGGAGAGTCCCAACGGACGTCCTTTTCAAGCATCAAAGTCTTGGAATCAACTTTGAGCATATCCTCGCATGATGTTACTCCCACCATGAATACAGTGGCGAGAGCTATTGTAATTATACTTTTCAATTTCATAATACCTTACATTAAAGGTTAATCTTCAATCCTAATGAGAAATTGGTTGACTGCGGAGCAAGACCACGGTCTATACCACGCATGAAAGGACTGTTACCACATACAAACTCCGGATCAGAACCCAGATAATTTGTCAGAGTGAACAGGTTGTTGGCTGAGCCCCAAATGGTAAGACCCTGCAGATATGTGCTGTGAACAGGAATCTTGTAGCTCAAGGTCACGTTCTTAAGACGCATATATGAGCCGTCCTCAATCCAACGGTCTGAGAAACGGGCGTTCTGATGTGTATCACCGAACTCAATGCGCGGAACGTCAGTCTGCTGACCCTCAACCATCCAGTGGTTTGTCATAGCTACTGTCTGGTTCATGAAACGTGAACCGCTTTCCAGAAGCATGCGCTGGTAGTTATATACATCGCCGCCTACAGAATAGGTGAATGTGGCACTCAGAGAGAGATTCTTATATCCCATCTTGGTCTGGATGCGGCCATAGAAATCAGGATTGGGATCTCCTATCTGTACCATATCATTAGCGTCTATTATCTTGTCGTTGTTCTGGTCAACAAAGTGCATGTCACCGGCTACGAAAGGAGTGATGGCACCTGTCTTGGAACGGAATGAAAGACCGGCAGCACCTGCATCCTGAGTAGTAGAGAATACACCGTCAGTCTCATAACCGTAGAATACTCCTACAGGATTGCCAACCTCAGTTCTGATGGTAGCACCGTAAACCTGGGTTTCATATCCCTTGGCGGGAAGCTTGGTAACTTCATTCTTGTAATGACCTATACCGGCTCCAACCTCCCATCTGAAATTACCTGAATTGATAAGTTTCAGTATGAAAGATGCATCAAAGCCCTTGTTTGAGAGTGAACCTCCGTTGCCCCATGTATCTTCAAGACCGGCTACATATGACAGAGAACCTACAGAAAGCAGATTGTCTGTAGCGGAACTGAATACATTGGCAGAAATTGAAAGGCGGTTGTCAAACAGGTTCATGTCAACGCCTGCTGTAAGCTTACGGGTTGTCTCCCATCTGAGTGAACCGTTACCGATATTGGCAATTGCCACACCGGTCTTACCCAGAACCTTTACAGGATAGAGGTATGTCTGTGAAGCCGATGCATCATAACCGTCATTACCGGTCAGGTCAAAACCGACCTTGAACTTAAGGAAGTTTACAGCGTCAATCTGGAACCAGGGCTCTGCAGAAGCAACCCAGGCACCGGTCACTGACGGGAAGAATCCCCATGGCACACCGAACATTCTGACTCCAGCATCAACCTCACTACCGAATCTTGATGATGCGGTAAGACCCATGCTGGCGGTCAGATAATACTTCTCCTTGTAGCTGTAATCAGCCTGTCCCCACCAGGTCAGAGAGATATCCTGATACTCTGTACCGTTGGTTTCCTTATAATCAAGGTTCTTATCCATGTTAGGCTTCTTATCGTTACCTGAGTTATAACCGGCAACAGATGTCTGGAACATTGAGTTGTTCACATAACGGAAACCTGCATTTACATCAAGGGCACTGGCACCGAATCTTCTGGTATATTCCAGATAGGTGTTGCTCATGAATCCCTGCTGCTTGGCTGACATGGCCGAAACCTTGTTGTCAACGGTTCCTACACCGTCAATGATGAACAGAGGAGTACCGTTCAGAGGAATGAAATAGTTCTCATCTGCGTTGGCAAGAGTATAGCTGAACTGCTCGTACAAACTCAGGCGGTTACGCTTGATCTCCCATTTTGGTGTTGCAGACAGAGAAATGAAACGGCTGCCCAGATAGTTCTTGTTCACACCGTCACCGTTCACGAGTATCGAAAGCGGGTTGGCAAGTGATGCATTGACATCAGACGGAACAGCCTTGTCAAGATAGTTGTCCTCTGTGGCAATGAAGTTGGTCAGACCTCCACCGTACTTTACTGAATAGGGTGAAAGGAACGGAGACTTAACCAAAGCCAGGAAACCGGGAGCGTTTATCATTGTGTTGTCAATGTCATCGGGAGCACCATCGTCACGCAGGTCACGTGTTACGTCGCTGTATGATGCATCAAAGCGGACTGAAAGACGGTCTGCCAAAGAGATGTCAGAGTTCAGACGGAGGCTGAAACGTGAGAAATCACTTTCTGTAAGTGTGGCGTCACCGGTAGCATATCCTACAGAGAGGCTGTAGTTGGCAACCTCGTCACCACCTTGTACACTTACGTTGTAATTCTGAACGAATGCATCCTGATAAGAGATCTTGGTCCAGTCTGTCTCATTCTCGTGATACCAGTAATAATAGGTATTATCCGGATTTGAATCCAGGAATGTGTATGACGGGAGTTTGACACCGGTTGAACCCAGTAACTCAGATGCGTAACCGCGATACTGGTTCTCATTCATAACCAACGGGAACTTGGGCATTGTCTGATAATTGCCTGATATGTTCACGTCAATTTTGGTGGCCATTGACTTGAGTCGCTTGGTGTTGATTATGATAACACCGTTTGATCCCTTGGGTCCGTAGATACCATAGCCGTTCTTGAGAATCTGTACTGACTCAATGTCCTCAACCGGGATATTGGCCAGAAGATTGTTAAAGTAACCGTCATGCATGGTCTTAACGTCATAACCCATATCCAGAATGATACCATCCAGGATAACCAGGGGCAGAGTGTTGATATTAAGTGAATTGATACCGTCAATCTGCATCAGGGAGCCTATTCCCAGCTGACCTGAACGCATTATTGACAGAACATTACCCTGAAGTGACTGCTGAATCTGTCCGTCAACAATCAGATCTGCACTTACGTCAGAAATGCCTGCTTCAGAAACAGAACCTGCAGTTGTCTTGGTCTGATAGATTTCAGAGAAATTCTCATCAAACATCTTGACATTCACTCCCTCTGTACGACCCCTGAGAGCGCAAACTACAGTGTTGCAACCGTCAAGTGAGAAGGTAAGGGATGAAACATAATCAGGAATTCTGATTGTAAAAGAACCATCCTCCTTGGTCATGGCTGAATAACGTGAGATGTTATAAGCCTGAACCTTGACACCTGCCATAGGAGTGCTAAGTGCGGCGTCGGTCACATAACCGGTCACCACTACCAGGTCATCGGTACGGGTCTGGGATGATACCGGAGCCATGAACAGCAGCATTAAGCTTGTCAGCCCCAAAGGCAAAAGCCTTTTCTTGTCAAAAAACTTCATATCTATATAAACTTATTTTATTCAACAACAGGTTCCAGAATGATGCAATCCAGCCACATCTCGCTTGAGTACATGTGGGCGTTGTCATCAATCACACCGCTCTGCAGTGTGAGACGCAGTGCCTCATTGGTCATATCGTACTTGCAAGAGGGAAGATCAACAATACCTACAAGCATGGTGTCAATCTTGGATGTGTCATTAATCATGTAATACGGTACCTCCATCTCGAATTCCCAGCCGTCAAAGTCAACAACCTCAAGAGAGATTGAGTCAATAAGGGTTGAATCAGGATATGTAGGTGAATCATATTTTACGATAGGATGCAGGAAGTTGGGTCTCTTGTGATCCAGGTCGGGAGCCAAAACGATCTTGATGGCGTATTTGCCACGCAGGTTGTTGCCGATATAGAACTTGGCATCCCAGTCAGAACGACCTTCTCTTGAGAATCTTCTAACCTGAGCGGTCTTGTCAAGAGTCTTGTTGCCAATCTTGTTTACAGACTGCAAAGGCTGCAGGAAGTCTTTCAGTGTAACGTCCTCGGCCTCATACTTGATATGACGCAGGAATGTCAGGGTATCAACGAACGGCCATTTGTCAACAATGTAAATCATACCGTTACTGCACTCTACTGAGTCAACAGCGCTTCCAAAGATACCGTTGGTCTTGTCAGTAGGAGCACCGAATACGTGATAGGGTCTGTCATCAGTACGGTTTTCAATCAGACTGTATCTTGTAGAGATTACTGAATCCGGCCAGTAGTGCTGAACCGAGGGGTTCATGTTGAAGAACATGTCAGTAATCATTGTTGTACGTGTGTAATACAGCATGAGTGAGTCATTGTTCAACTCCTTCTCTCCGTACTTGAAGTACTTGCTGATTCTGTCGAACTGCTCACTCCACAACTGTGGTGTGGGAATTACCATATAGTACAGACTGTCCTCAGACTGGATACGGCCAAAGCGGTTAAGAAGGATGTTTGACTCCATCATTACTGAATCCACGTAAATGATCTCATCGTTCTCATTCTTCTGACCCAGTGATACACTGCGTGAAAGGTCAAGTTCAGTTACGGTGTAACTCTCAAACCATTCACCGAACAGGCCTCTGTAATCAGATGACTTGGTTACGTATTCGTACAGTGTGGGAAGGAACTTGATATATCCGTCTATACCATGAAGCACACCGTTGCTGCAACGGATGTTCTTGTCACTGCCATGATAGGGATTGCCGGCAATTTCAGCGGAATGTGACCTGATGGCCTTGCCGTTAAGCATATACACCTTTGACTCAACAGTGTCACCTACGGTGTGTCTGAATCTTGCGATATGGTTCTCAATGAACTTCTGACCTACCTCCAGATTCTCAGCATCAGTCTTATTCTTCTTGATGTAAGGCTCCCATTCTGCATCAGTCAAAGCAGAGTTTGAAGGTGCCCATACAGTCAGGAACTGGTCATCGGACAGAAGTTTCATGTAAGTCATGTCTTCAATAGGTCTTCCGTGCTTGTCACACATAAGGGTGTTCTCCAGAGCCTTGCAGAAATTGCTGAACTCAGAGATACCACCAAGTGTCTCCGCCAGTTTGGCAACGGGATACTTGCTTTCCGTCTCCTTGAAACTGTAATGCTCGTTCCATGTATCCTTACATGAACCCAAGACAATCAGACCTGCAATCAGCAGAACGGATCTCGTTGATAATTTGAATAGTTTGTTCATATTGGTTTTTAATTAATTAATATTCTATCTCATCAATGTTTGTCTTCATTATTACTGAAAATACTTTTGGGACACCATTCCATATAGTCAAAGTTCATTTCGGCATTGGGATTCTCCAGAACCAGGCGCATCCTCAGATAATAGTTCTTGTTTGCCTTGAAGTAATCAGTGGTGATTATTCTACGGGCAATCAGACTGTAATCACGGAACTTCTCGGCCTTATCGGATGTCCAATGTGAATCGGGACCCTTCATATAACCGCGGTTATGCATGGCTTTGTCATAAGCATCAATTGCTATGGAATCGCCTTCAAAATCCTCATCGGATTTCCAACGGATATTGGGGTTGTCATAGGCAGAATATCTGAGGTCTGTGGGTATTCCGCAGGGTGAAAGCCTAAGCGGATCATCGCCTACAAAGTTCTGAACGACGCCACAACCTGCCGAGCCTCTGTATGACAGACGCAGTTCCCATGTACCGTCATGCGGCACAGGAGGCAACTTAAGCAGAATGTCATAGTTACCCTGCAGGTCCAGACCGTCACCCTGATAGCTTATGTTGGCTACGAAAGCGCTGCGTACCCACATGCAGTAATTCTGATTGTAAGAATGGAAGTTGGTGGGCTGTAAGAACCCTATACCCTCATAATTGTTGTCTGTCTTTTTCTGACGGGCACCTGAAGTCAGGAAATCCGGAGAAAGAGTGCAGCAGTCTATTCTAAGACGACGGTCCAGAACACTGTTTCTGACAAAATCAGAATACTCAAGAATGTCGTCTATGTAGAACATGTAACCGTTGCAGCCTTCGTTGAGAGTTCCCTCATCTACGTCAAGGATCTTGACTCCACGGTAGAAACTGCGTCCCAGTTCTCCCTTTCCGTCAGGACCTATACCACGACGGTTGATGAATACACCGCTGTGAGGTCCGCTGGCCAAAACTCTTGATATACGCATGATGGAGTGCGGCAGATAGGCTTCAAAATAATCTTCAGCGTCTATTACGGATGTCTCAACCTTGGCGTTGATGATATCCTCACGACAATTGAAGTTAATGGCAGAAGGTATGCTGAAGGGCAGTATGTGGTATTGCACAAAACGCCTGAGCGGACAACGCTGGTCAGACCAAATTGTATCATACCTGTTGCCAAGGGTATCATATTCTGCCTGATATGCCTCATGATAAACCGTATTGGCATAATCAATCAGGTCATCAAGTGTATGGATACCCCTACTTGCATAGACTTCATTCGGCTCGGCAAATACTGTGAAACCGTAGTCGCGTTCCGGCAGATATCTGATGGTGTAGTCTGATCCACCTCCCTGTTTGGTCAGGCCGGCAGTTACAGAATCATAATCTGTCAATGAATAACTCTTGTCATGCCACTTCTGAAGCGAATCCTCAAGGCATACCAGATGCATTGCCTCAAAGAAAAGACTTACCTTGGGATCTGCCTTTACTATATCATAAATATAGTCACCCGAAACCCTGATAACATTGTCAACTACATGAACTACTCCATTCTGTACAGTATCGTCACCCTTAAGAACCACAGAATTTCTGTTAATGGTTGCACGGGGCTTGATTATTCCGTTATCAAGAGTATCAGCCACATATCCCAGGACAAGGAAACGGTTCAACTGATTGACTGAAGGCAATCCTCCCTCTGACTGTTCAGAAAGGTAAAGAACCGTATTTATGAGGTGTGTCCTTGCTATTGTGTCACACTGATCCCAGGTAAGGGAATCAAGACAGCTGATATTTCTGGACTCAAGATATTTGCTGAATGCCAGATCAGTAGGAGCAAAACATGTAAAGGTACCGTAGGTCTCAAGTTCGCCCCATCTTTGCGTTCTCTTCAGTATCTGAATGAAAGAACTGAAGCGCTGGGCTGAATCCTGCTCAAGATAATCGGCAAGGGTCTGCCCGGTAAACGTATAGTACGTTCCCGGGTGAACCTCGTCCCAGCAGGATACTGTCATGGCAATCGGAGCGAGTGCCATGAAGACCTTCAATACCAGTTTATATGTCTCCTTGATCTTAAGCATAATCAATGAGCCTGTTCTGTCTTTTCGTCATCCTTATAAGCAGGATTCTGCTTAAGGACACCCTTACTGTTGCGAACCTCGTCCCTGTACATCGGGAAGTACATGGCATACGGGTTCTTAAGCTGGATATCAACCTTGCTGCTGTTTGCAGCAGTGTGTTTCTTCTTAATGAAGGTGATCAGTTCCTTCTGGTTGCCGGCACGTCTTGCCATACGAACCAGGTCATACCAGCGCTTGCCCTCGAACAGGAGTTCACGACGACGCTCCTGGAAGAGGATCTCCTCAACCTTTGAAACAGCTGTCTCGTTCACCTTGTAGTTGGTAACCTTGGCCAGGTCATTGGTGTTTGAAACCTGATCGTTATCAAGAACTACTGAACGGGCATTAACTGCATCAATCAGCTTGAAGGCCTTGTCCTTCAGAGCATTCTGCTCGCCTACTGTAGCCAGACTGTCTGCACCGGCAGGCTTCATGCCTTTAGCCATCATGATATATGCCTCGGCCTCAAACAGAAGCACCTCTGAGTAACGGTAAATGATCCAGTTAGCCTGGTCTGAAGATCTCTTGCTTCTGAATGAACCGTAACTGGTAGCTGAACTGGGTTCAACCTTTCCTCCGTTGATGGTAAGACTTACAGTGCTGTATCCGTACTTTGAAATGGCGAATGAAGTGCTGCGCTGCTTAATGCTTGTGTAATAACGTACGTCATTGGACTGGTTGAAAACATCATGAGTGGTACTGGGAGCATTTCCTATGGGCTCGTAAGCCTTTATGGTACCTACACTCTTCTGTTGTTCATTGTCCTGACTCTGATAGTAGTTATTTACAAAGTTGTTCTGTACGTTATAGTCAAAAGGCAACTCAAACAATGACTCAAAAGAGCACTTGTTACCAAAAATCTCATTGTAAGAGTTTCCTGCTGAAAGAGCGCCGCCGGGAGCATCTGAAATAAGAGGATAGCCGTTAAAGAGAGCCAGCTCGCAGTTCTTACCCTGCTTGCTCTTTAACTTATTATACTCCTGCATCTTGTATGCAGTGACCTCCTCACATACATCGATACATTTCTGCCAGTCATCAGCACGGCCGCGCCACAGATACATATCTGCAAGCATAGCGCAGATAGCCGGCTTGGTGATGCGGGTTCTTGACTCCTCATCGGTGGCATACTTGTTCATGGCACCCTTCTTGGCATATTCCAGATCTGATATGATAGAATCCAGAACAGTCTCAAAAGGACTCTGGGGTACATAGAATTTCATGTAACCGCCCTCGTCATCAATTGAAGGCTCGGTAACATAAGGTACATCGCGGAATGAGCGGATAAGATACCAGTAACTGAGGCAGCGCAATGCTATGGCCTCTGACTGATGTGCAAGCTGCTCATCAAGTACGTAGTTAGGATCCTTCTCAGCTACTATGGGTGCAAAGTGCAGTACCGTATTGGCACGGTTGATTACATCATAAAATGAATTGTACTTGCAGTACGCGTTGGTGATAAGCAGGTTCTCGCTGCATATCTGACGAATAGCATCGGGAGCATTGTTACCCTCAACAATGTTGTCTGAACGCATTTCGCCCCAGATTGACATTCTCATAATGCAATCTTCAGACTGCAATGCACTGTAAGCACCTAAGAGTACGCTCTCAACGTCAGACTTGTCAGTCCAGAAGTTCTCCAGAACGATATCGTTAAGAGGTTCCAGATTGAGGAAATCATTGCATGATGTCAATGCCCCTCCTAAGAGTACTATTGTGATTAAAGATTTGATATTTTTCATAACATCCTACGTCTAAAGAGTTAGAAATTGACAGTTACACCGAATGTAAGTCTGCGTGAGCGCGGTGTACGGCTGTTATCCTGTGCCACCTGACCACGACCGGAACTAACCTCGGGATCAAGACCTGTATACTTGGTCCATGTTGCAAGGTTGCTCAAACTGCAGCTCAAGCTCAAGCTGCTGAGATGAAGCTTCTTGACGAACTTGGGATCAACCTGATAACTGAGTGATGAATTTGACCAACGCATGAATGAGCCATCCTCAACGTAGCGGTCTGAACCAAGGTCATTGTAACCCCAGTTGTACAGAGCACGCGGAACCTCAGTTACATCACCCTCAACACGCCAGCGCCAGTTAATGGCAGCCATCACGTTACGAAGCTCACGGGGAGCCTCAGCACCCAGACGTGACATGTTCACGATCTTGTTACCCCAACGGAAGTTGAAGCTGTTGTTCCATGACAGACGTCCCCATGATACTGTGAGACGGGCACCACCGTTGATCTTAGGAAGTGAACTACCCAGATAAACGATATCAAGTTCGTTGATGTTACCGTCATGGTTGATATCCTCATAGGCTACGTCACCGCCTACAAACTCATAGGCTGTGAAGTTATCCTCACCGTAACCGAACATCATTGGTTTTGGTTTGCCCTTAGAGTTCAGGATTACATTGCCGTCAGCGTCTCTTACTACAGGAGCGTTTGAACCGGCTACACCGGGAATCTCCTTCTCACCGATAATGTTACCGGCATCATCGTACTCAAAGCCACCCCAGTCACTGTACTGGTATACGCCTTTGTACTTGAATCCGTAAATTGAACCGTATGAGTTCTTAAGAGCCACATATGAAAGATACTTCTTATGCGGGTTACTCAGGTCAAAGTCCTGCTGCCATGTTCTCAGGATGACGTCATTCATCTCAAGAACCTGGTTGGTATTGTCACCAAAGTTAACGCTACCGCCAATTCTGAAGTCCTGACCCATCAGCTTTGTTGAGTAGATGCTGCGGGCATTGATGGTCAACTCCCAACCCTCATTCATCATCTTACCGTCGTTAACAGCGGCAAGTGAGGTATAACCTGATGATGAAGGAATAGGATAGCTGTTATTGATCAGCTTGTCGTTAGTAGTATGGTAGAAGTTGATGGTGGCATCCAGTTTATCATTGAACAGACCCAGGTTCAGACCATAGTTCCATGAGGTTGACTCCTCCCACTGGAAATCGCTGAGTCGGATGTTGGCAGGATAAATTGTAGATGTACCGTCATATGAGCTACCTGATGAATAGCGGCTACGGAACATATCGTCACCACCGGGAGCGTTACCGGTGTAACCCCAAGTTACGTTAAGACCGGCCATGGTGAGCAGTCCGCTTTCACGGATACCGTCAAACCACTTTTCATCTGAGATGTTCCAACGTACACCGGCACCGGGGAATGTACCCCACTTCTTGGCGTTACCTGTACGGGTTGTACCGTCAGAACGTGTTGTGAATGTTACGTTATACTTACTCTTGTAAGAATAGTGAACCTGAGTAGAGATACCTACACTGCGGTTACGACCGGCACCTGTACCCATATCGTTGATGATACCGGGCAGACCTACTGACTCGAATGAACCTGAAGGAAGTCCTTCAAGTGTGGTGCTCATGTTCTTGCTGTTAGAGTTCCTTACCTCAAGTCTTACCATAGCACCGATGCTGTGGTTGCGGTTCTTGAGATGGGGCTGGAACTGAAGCGTGTGCTGAGTGGTGATTGATGAACTCTTGTCGGCACTGCTTCTGGTGCTGTTCTGGTTACCGGTATCCCAACCCTTACGTGACAGAGTCTGAGGAGTATAGGTCTCAGATGTGTTGTTGGATACACCGAATGAAACCATTCCCTCATATGTCAGACGGGTCTGGTTGTTCTCAAGTCCCAACAGGTTGTAAGTGATATGGAAGTTAGGATCAACGCTCAGACTTATGCTGTTGTTCTTCTTCTGTTCAGCCTCAAGAACGGGGTTGCTCTGTCCGGGCAGTCTGTCTGAAGCGTCATTGGGCATGAGGTAATACTCACTGGTGGGAACACCGGTAAGAGGATCCTCATAATAGATAGCCAGGTTAGGCATCATCTCCTGTGCACTGCTTACAGCGGTGTTACCGCTACGGCGGTTGTTGGAGTATGTCATTGAGAAGTTGGTAGATACCTTGATACGCTCAGAGATGAAGTAGTCAAATGCTACACGTGTTGTGAAACGGTTCATCTTCTGACCGATAACGGTACCTGTCTCATCGTCAAAACCGGCAGATACACGGAAGTTGGCCTTGTCACCACCACCTGATACTGAAACGGAGTGGTTGTGTGTCAGACCTACCTTCTTTACAGCCGATACCCAATCGGTGTTGTCATTCCACATTTCATAATCCGGCTTGGACTGAACGTAGTTGATCTCCCAGATATCGTTTGTAATCTGATCGTTAAGATGCGGGTTGAACAGGGCCTCCTTAACGAACATGGTGTACTGGTCACCGTTCAGGTACTTGTAACCTTCAGGCTGGAAGTTGGCATTCAGACGGTATGTGTAAGATACACGAGTTGCACCGCGCTGTCCGCGCTTGGTCTTGATTTCCATAACACCGTTGGCACCCTGCATACCGTAAAGGGCTGTTGCAGATGCATCCTTCAGGAATGATATTGACTGAATATCCTGCGGGTTGATACTCAAGAGCTCAGCCAGACGATCCTCGGCGTACTGATCTTCAAGAGAACTGTTCAGATAATCATTCAGACCGCTTGCGAACTGGTTCTTGGTGTTGGCATCGATTGACAGGATATTACCGTCAACTACGATAAGGGGGTTACCGTCACCGGTAAGTGTTGACTGACCACGCAGACGCATTGAAGAACGTGCGCCAAGGTCACCAGAGTCAAACACGATATCCAAACCTGCAACCTGTCCCTGAAGGGCCTCATCGACTGTGGTAATACCAAGGTCAGCATAGTCATCCATGTTAATGGTCTGTACTACGCTTGATGCCTCACGCAGAGGAATCTGAAGACCGTTGGTCTCCAATACGCGTTCTGCGGTGATTTCTACTACAGGAAGCTCACCGGCCTCTTTCATCTTAATCTCAAAGTAGGTCTTGTCGATATGAATATCAACTGTCTCATAACCTACGTAGGTAATCTGAAGATGGTCGTTAGGGTTCACCAGACGGAAAGAGAAGTTACCCTCCATATCGGTTACGTCATGCGCAACGATACGGTCAGCGGCGTCTCTTTCAGTTACGTTTACCATCATCATCGGGCCTTCATTGTCCTCAATGACACCACTGATGACATCACCGGCCTTCTGTGCCAGAAGCAAACCGGGCATTGCAGCCAAAACCATGGCCAAAGCCCCTCTCAAAAATCTGTTAGAATATTTCATTTTCAGTATGTTTGCTTGTTAGAAATTTACATCACCATTGCACAACGGCTCATCAATCAGATGAACAACAGCATAAGATGAAGTCTCGATAGAGAAATAATTATAAGTATTTTCACTCAAAGATCCGGTATAAGGCTTAACCTCATATTCACGACACATAATGTTGAAGTACGGTTTGTCATCAGCATTATAGATCTTGAGAACCTTGCGTGTGTTAGGAGTTGATACCTTCTTGCCATTCACCATCGTATAGGCATTATCCTTGATTGTGATGTCTGTACCACCCTTTACATGCAACTTCATGAACTGCTGGTTTGCATTCATGTAAGCAGTCTCATACTCAGCCTCAGTTGCGGGCTGGCCGCTCTCGTCAATACCTGCGTTGAATTCAGCGCCGATATAAACTGAGTTATCCTGGATATGATACTTCACAAAGTTCTTGAGCTGGTTACGCTTGATATCGGTCATGTATTTTGAACCGCCTGAGGTAACAGCCTGAGTAGCCATTGCAGTATCGTTTACACCGAACAGTCTGTAAGACAGGTTGATGAGAGAATCCCTGAAGTCACGCTTGAATGCGCTGTCCTTCTGTGCGGGATCGGTGTAAGTGGTCTTCTGCTCCAGGAATGTCCTGATGGCGACAAATCTGGTGTCAAGAGCCTGCAGCTCATCCGGAAGCATGAGAACCTTGCTGGCCAACAGAGCGTCAACTGTTGAGCTCTTGGGAATGTAAACTGTGTAGTGATACGTATTGAATGTTGATATGCAATACTGTGATGCAATCTGGTTTGTATTTGATGTTGCAGTGAATATGCCGGTTCTCTCCATCAGCTTGAAGAATGACTTGAACTCGGGATAATGGATTGTATCTGAAACAACATCATATACAGATCTTCTTGAAGGCAGGAGCGGACGGTCAAGCACATATGTGCGTCCGTTACCCTTGGTGATAGGATTGTTCTTGGAGAGGTCATTACGCTGGATAACCTTGACAGGACGCTGAACAGCATCAGGCTGTCCCTCGTTCTCAATCTGCCAGCCACCCTCAACAATCATGTTGCCGTAGTCGCTTGCGGGATCAGCAACACCCTTGAACTTGATGGTACCGCGGCCCTTGGTTCTGAAGTATGAGTAACCTAAAGAGTCAGCTACGGTAGGTGCTTCTACATCACCTATTATAATGTGGTAGTCCATGAGGTCAAGGATACGGTTACGGATGAACTTTGCCTCCTCGGTATCCTCATAATCAGTCGTACTTCCGCTCTTAAGTCTTCTCTCAGGAACGATACGCATTCCGGTAGCGGTCAGCAGACCGGTTGTCTCATCAAAATCATATACATCGGCAATTACGGTTGAAACGTTCTTGGAGTTCTTTCCGTAACTGAAAGCCAGAGCCTTGATTGATGACTCACCGGCAGTACCCATCTTCTTGAGGTAGAATGAAGCCGGGTCTATCCAGACGAGCTTGTTCTCAAACTCACTGCCGTTGATGGTATCAATAAGAGGTACGAAGAAGCTGTACTCGGCAACCATTGAATTCAGGTAAGCGCTGAATGCCAACTCCTCATCTTCATTGATAGCCCAGTCGATGATCTTAAGTCTCTCGTTTACGAGAACAGGATATGCAACTGATCTGTAAGAAGTGGGAACGAATACGGTATTGGTGAAGTAGATTGCACCGTTGCAGCACATAGCTACGTCAGCGATGGTGTTCTCAGCCTCAGTTCTGCTCATCTTGTCAAAGAAAGGATCCTGAGCGTCATTGAGCACGCTTGAGAACTTGCTGGGTACAGAACCTACAAGTGAAGACTGCATATTAACGTTGACAAGCTTAAGGATGGTCTTGAGCTCGATGTTGCTCATATCCTCGATAACCTCGTCAACAGTAAGGTCGTTACGGCCCTTGTACTTGTCAAGACCGTATCTCTCTCTCAGACGGGCACCTACTTGACTCTCGTCAAGCCACCATGTCATGAATGACTCATCCAGAGGAACGAACATAAGACCCATATCCTGCTGGAGAGCTACGTCTGAGTTACCGGTTACGGTTGATGAAATGAATGTATTCCATCCCGGATCGAACTTGAGAAGCTCAGATGCTGTTGCGGGCTCAAGATCATCAAGGTTGGTATCGATCTTGGAACTCTGGGTCTGGGTCTGTACTCTTGCACGCTGTGAAAGATACTTCTTAACGTATACAGAGTCACCGTTAGCCTTCATGGCCTGATCCAGAGCCTCGCTCTTGATAAGTCCGTGGTCAATCAGGTATCTGATGTTCATGTCGCGGTTCTTAGTTGCACCTTTATCATAATAAGGAACTGAGAAGCGGTCCAGAATAGCGTTGAATATCTTGGTATCCTCACGTGTTGAAATGTAATCGGCCATGTTGGGCAACAGGTAGATTACGTCAGACATAACATGAAGGAAGCCGTTGAAGCACTTCTTGTTGGGCCATTCTATAGCAACACCGTTCACACTGGCGTCACCGGGCTTGTGAGCAGGCTTGCCCACCTTACTGTATTTACCCAGACGGAACAGGAAGTCATAGTCGTCATTGTCAATCTTGTTTGACTGGAGGAACTTGTTAACCATGAAGATGATAGGTCTCTCGGTTCCATCCTGAAGCAATACGAGGCTCTTGCCCTCATTCTTGTTGCGCAGACGGGTCCAATACGGGTTGTTTGTGGGCAGAGAACTTGCCTTTACAACGGGGATTGTGTCAAGAATATCGGCAGCCGAGATTCTACGCATACAGTTACCCAGGATAGGAGGATTGTTGTCTCCACCGGGGCTGTTTGAAAGCATGGCAACCTGATAAACGTTATTCAGCATTGAACCGTTAAGGATCATAGACTTCTGAGCCTTGCTCAACTGGTCATAACTGGTAATCTTGTTGCCGTTTGCATCAACGAACGGACAGTTCTTGAAGAAAACTACGAATGCGCTGTCATCGGCTACGAACAGGGTCTTACTGCCGGTCTTGGCCAGGATGTCTACCTGATTCAGATCCTCAATAAGTCTCACGAACGTTTTGAATGAGTAGAACTCGCCGGTACTGTCATTTCTGAAACCCTCCTGAAGGGTCTGATAAATACTGGTACCCAGCCATTCAGGCATTCTCTTGTCCAGGTCAAAATCCGGACGGCATGAAGAGATGCCGAAAGCGGTTGCCAGGACAGCCAGAATAACTCCGAACACTCTGGAACGGTTTGTTAGAGATTTTCTTTTCATTATATGAATTGTTTAAATATTAGACGTGACGAAAATCATTCCTTGTCAATACCCTCGATGGTCTTGATATGACCCTGAGCATCATATTCGATCTCGCAAACCTTGAGGCTGCGCAGCCAGGACTTGCCGCCTGAAGGAACACTGTCGTGATGGAACAGATACCACTTGCCCTTATACTCGATGATGGAATGATGAGTTGTCCAGCCCACAACGGGAGTAAGGATTACACCCTGATAAGTGAAGGGGCCGTAAGGGTTGTCACCGGTTGCATAGCACAGCAGATGGCTGTCACCGGTTGAGTATGAGAAATAATATTTGCCTTTGTATTTGTGCATCCATGATGCCTCGAAGAAGCGATGGGGATCATCGGCCTTGAGAGGATTACCCTTCTCGTCTACAACCAGAATGGGACGCGGAGCCTCTGCAAAGTTCAGACCGTCCTTGGTCAGACGTACGCAGCGGCTGGGAAGTGCATCTTCCTTACCCTCGGGGAGATACGGGGTCTCAAGGTGAATATTGTCCTTGTAGCGCTGAAGCTGTCCGCCCCACAGACCGCCAAAGTATACGTAAACCTCACCGTCAGCATCATCGCGGAAAGCGCACATGTCGATGCTGTAACTGCCGGCTACGGGAGCGGGATTGGGGATGAACGGACCCTCGGGACGCTGTGCTATTGCTGTACCCCAGTGGAACACGTCGTTGCGGTCCTTCATCGGGAAGTACATGATATAACGCTTGACTTTCTTGCTGTAGCCCATTCCCTGTGACTGTTCCTCAGCGTTGGTAGGAACTTCAATTTCATACTCCTGAACGTCGCAGTCCCAAAGCTGGCGGCCGGCCCATGGAATATCTTCCAGGCCTATCACCTTGCCGTGGTCAACTACCTGACCGTTCATAATGTCATCAGTGGAAAGGACGTGATAATCTTTCATGACGTACTGGTCACCGTTGTCATTCTCTACGTTTTCGCATTCCCAGTCGTGTGAAGGATAGATGTAAACTCTGCCGTTGAATACGTGAACTGAGGGGTCAGCCATGTAATCAGCGGGAAAAAGATAACGCTTCTTCATAAGTTTCTTTGGTTAATATATTATTATCTAAAAAATTCAGTTAGCGGCCAAAGTTAACTCTTTTTTGGGTTTCAATGCAGATTTGTTCCAATTTTTTTGAAAAAAACCCCAAAAAAAAGAAGCCGCAACACGGCGGCCCCTTTTTTAGGTCCCTATCCACATCTTCTCAGACCAGAGTCAGGACATCACGAAAGTCAATTACTAACCAAATATGTGCATGAAAACTTACGCCACAAAGATATGGCACGTTCCCGGCTTTGCATTCCAGAAACGTGCCATTGACGTTAAGATTTGTTCCGACTAGTGAAAAAATTGCTAAAAAAGCTGTCGTACCCGGATTCGAACCAGGACAAACAGAACCAAAACCTGTTGTGCTACCATTACACCATACGACAATCGCCTAAGCCCCTTTCCGGTGTTGCAAAGGGCGTGCAAATATAGGGTTTTTCCCTTATTCGGCTATCAGGAGATAGTAGTTTTTCTTGCCTCTCTGAAGCACTATGTATCGGCCGTCAACCAGATCATTCTCAGTGAAGATGCGTGAATGGTCATAGGTTTTCTCCTTGTTGACCGATACGCCTCCTCCCTGCATCATCTTGCGGGCCTCGCTCTTGCTGAAGAATACCGGGCAGATGTCTGTCAGGAAATCAGATGCCTTTACCTCCTGCTTCAGTACCTCGCGGTTGAAACGGAACTGGGGAACACCGTCAAACACCGAGAGAAGCATTGACTCATCGATGTTCTTCAGGTCATCGGCACTTGCAGAGTTTCCGAACAGTATGTCCGATGCCTCGGCAGCTGCCTTGTAATCAGCTTCACTGTGTACCATGCAGGTTACATCCTTGGCCAGACGCTTCTGAACCAGACGCAGATGGGGTGCTGCATCGTGCTCGGCAATCAGGGCCTCGCACTCTTCCTTCTCAATGTTGGTGAAAATCTTGATGTAGCGCTTGGCATCCTCGTCGCTTACATTGAGCCAGAACTGGTAGAACTTGTAGGGTGAAGTGTACTCGGGGTTGAGCCATACGTTGCCGCCTTCGGTCTTTCCGAACTTGGTGCCGTCAGACTTGGTAATGAGCGGGCAGGTAAGGGCAAAGCACTCGGTTCCGTTGATACGGCGGATGAGTTCTGCACCGGTAGTGATGTTACCCCACTGGTCTGCACCTCCCATCTGGAGTTTGCAGTTCTTGTGCTCGTTCAGGTAGAGGAAATCATAACCCTGAAGGAGCTGGTATGTAAACTCAGTGAATGAAAGACCGTCACGGGCCTCACCGTTAAGACGCTTCTTTACGGAGTCCTTGGCCATCATGTAATTGACGGTTATATGCTTACCGATATCGCGTGAAAAATCAAGGAAAGTTACGTCCTTGAGCCAGTCATAATTATTTACAAGTTCTGCCTTGTTCGAGGCGTCGCTGTCAAAGTCCAGGAACTTGGCCAACTGCTTGCGGATACACTCCACATTATGCTTGAGGGTTTCCTCATTCAAGAGGTTACGCTCCTGTGATTTTCCGCTGGGGTCACCAATCATTCCGGTGGCGCCTCCAATCAGTGCCAGGGGTTTGTGGCCGCAGCGCTGGAAATGGCGAAGTATCATGATACTGCACAGATGTCCTATGTGAAGAGAATCTGCGGTGGGGTCAAAGCCCACATAAGCTGTAACCTGCTCCTTGCTCAGGAGTTCGTCGGTACCGGGCATCATCTGGTGAATCATGCCTCTCCAGGTTAGTTCTTCAACAAAATTAGTCATATATATGTTCTTAGATTTTGTACAAAAGCGCGCAAATATACAACTCTTTAATCAAAGTCGCAACACGCACGGTTTCTTTTAACTCCGCAGGCCATCCATTTTAGGGACCAACGCTCCGAGGCTACTTCGGGCATTTCCGGACCCTAAACGTCGAACTCCTCCTTATAGTCCCCTTCGGGGCCTAACGTTCGTCAAACATGCGCCGTTCTTAACGGGATCCTCCAACACCCTACGCTTAACGCCTCTACACTGATGGTCCCCAAAACGGATGTCCTGCTCCTGCAAAAGGGAAATGTCGTTATTATGGCCAAACCTGTTGCCAGAAAGCTTGTAGGGAGGATTCTACGCAAGTATGGCTGCAAAAACAGCGTTTTTGGGCATTTTTGGAGCCATACTTGTTACCGTAGGGCTTGTAGGGCACATTTTTTGCAAGTATGGCACTATCTGGAAGATAGCAAAAGAGTGGCGTTGTCGGAGATGCTTGAAATGATAGTTTCCCGAGTTGTACCACGGAGGGTTGCTGCGTCCAAAATGACTTGATTGATGGAGCCAGCTCCATCGGTTTCCAGGAAGAGGCGGTTGGAGGGGACTGTTTTGAGTGATTCGGGGTTGTGCTTGAGGCCGAATGAGACCAGGATGCCGTGTGAGTAGAGTTGGCTCATCTGCTCGGGACCGCCGCGGAATCCGTGAATGAGCCAGGGTTGCTCAGGCTTGAGCGTGCGGCGCAAGCGGATCACGCTGTCAAAATCACGTACCACATGGAGTATCATGGGTTTGCGGAATTGCTCTGATAACTGAACCTGACGGACAAAAGCCTGCTCCTGCAAGTCGTGCGAAGGTCCTTTCAGAGCGTCGAAGCCGCACTCGCCCACCGCCGGAACCCGAGGATTCGCAAGCAGTACTTTCAGCGTATCCAACTGACTGTCAAAATCTTCAGTAACATCCCAGGGATGAAGCCCCGCACAGAACCAGTGTCCCTGCTCCATAGTGCCTTCAGGAACAGGTCCACAGCCTATGCAGACCAGCGCCGACCCCGGCACCTGGGGCAAAACATGAGTATGGATGTCCAGGATATTCATGGAACCGGATCATAACCCGAGCCGCCCCACGGATGACAGCGCAGGACACGCTTTATGGCAAGCCAGGTTCCCTTGAAGGGACCGTGTTTGGTGATGGCCTGGATTGCGTACTCCGAGCAGGTTGGAGTGAACCTGCATGAAGGCGGCGTAAGGGGTGAGATGAATTTACGGTAAAACCGTATGGGAAGCATCAGCAACCACCCCAACGATTTGGTAAAAATATTCAACAATTTCCTCACATCTCGGACAGTGTTTCAACCAGTTTTTCCAACGCCTGGGAAAGACGCTGGTCAAGCTTATCGGACTCCCATAACTTATTGTCATTGAAAAGGAACGCCAAGGCCAGACCTTTTCCTTTTAAAGCTACTGTCTCCTTGAGAGAAGAGGACCCGGTGCGGTAAAACTCCCTGATCTGACGTTTGATGCGGTTACGGTCTACGGCATGGTGAAAATTGCGCTTGGGTGCGCTTATGAGCACCTGTATTCCCTTGATGTCATCGGTCAGGAGCCACACCAGACGGACGGGGAAAACCGATATCTGACGGTTTCCCTCGCTGAAGAGGCGGTCTATCTGCGTGCTGCTGCACAGACGCTCCTGCTTGCTGAATGTGTTTGAACCTGACAACATAAATAAAAAACGGGTTCCGCCCGGGGCATAGTGCCTCAATGAAGGGAACCCGTCTGTATAGGATGTTTTTTACTTCTTCTGGTTGGCTGCAAACCATGCATCGATGGCAGCAGACATGGAGGTGATTCCGGGTACCGGGGCCTCAATGTCAAGACGCAGACCTGCATCGCGGATAGCCTTTGCGGTAGTTCCACCAAAGCAGCCTATGATCTTTTCACCCTGAACAAAATCAGGAGCGTTCTGCTTGAGAGACTCAATACCAGCAGGACTGAAGAACACCAGCATATCGTAATCGTCAAGCTCACCTGCTGCAAACTCGTTGCTTACGGTGCGGTACATGATAGCCTCGGTGTGGGCAATCTTGTTGGCATCCAGCAGTTCCTTGAGTTCACCGGTATGAACGTTTGACATGGGGATGAAATACTTCTCAGTCTTGTGCTTGAGGATAGGAGCCATGAGGCTGTCTACCTTACCGGTGTTGCCGAAGAACACCTTACGCTTGCGGTACTGGACATACTTCTGGATGTAGAGAGATACTGTCTCGGTGATGCAGAAATACTTCATATCCTCCGGGATGTTTACTCTCATCTCGGCGCAAAGCTGGAAGAAATGGTCAACAGCGTGACGTGAAGTGAATACTACAGCTGTGTGGTCAAGTATGTTGACATGCTGCTGTCTGAACTCTTTGGCACTGAGCGGGTCGACGCGGATAAAGGGTTTGAACACAAACTCAACGCCATATTTCTCAGCCAGATCAAAATAGGGAGACTTGCCTGTTGTAGGCTGCGGCTGGGATATGAGAACCTTCTTAACTTTCAAGGCTGTA
>JAEEGG010003807.1_pt1 | contig 37298 bp, 30 predicted proteins | sample 9134161 | NCBI WGS metagenome assembly JAEEGG01 (sample SAMN16246543, study PRJNA631951) | gut metagenome | biome: gut microbiome; feature: rumen; material: CR-attached | host: Bos | place: Iran: Karaj | collected 2018-10
CCGGGTGATGATCGTCTTCATCTCGTGCGGGGTGAGGTACTGCGCCTCGTCGATGATGAAGAAGCAGCGGCCCAGGCTCCGGCCGCGGATGTACGCGAGCGGCTCGATGATCAGTTTCTCCTGCGTGAGCATACTGTCGATGCGCTGCGCTTCCTTGGAAGTGGGACGGAACTGGTGCTTGATCACGCTGAGGTTGTCCATCAGCGGCTGCAGGAAGGGGCTCATCTTCTGCTTCTGGTCGCCGGGGAGGAAACCCAGGTCCTGGTTGCCCAGGATCACGGTCGGACGCGACAGGTAGATCTGCTCGTAGTCCTGCTCCTGCGCCAGGGCGGCCGCCAGGGCGAGGAGCGTCTTGCCGGTGCCGGCGCCGCCCGTCAGCGAGACCAGCTCCACCCGCGGATTGAGCAGCGCGTCGAGCGCGAACTTCTGCTCGTCGTTGCGGGGCCGGATGCCATAGGCGTCGTGCGCCTTCACCAGCACGATGCGGTCGCGGTCGGCGTCATAGCGGGCGCAGACGATCTCGTCCCGCGCCCCCTCCCAGCGCAGCTTGAAGAGCTGGTTGGCCCGCGGCTTGGTCTGCACCACGCGCTTCCAGGCCACGGAAGTGTCCCGCCCGTAGGCGAGCTCCTGGAGGACGTCGCCGTCCACCGTGATCGTCTGCAGCTCGCGCTGAGCCTCCTCGATATGGTCGTCCTGGACCTTGTCCGTCAGGTAGTCCTGGACCGCCATTCCGATGGCCTTGGCCTTCATCCTCAGGTTGATGTCCTTGGTCACGAGGGCGACGAAGTGGTCCGGATTCTGCTCCCGCACCCACATCGCCGTGGAGAGGATGCGGTGGTCCGGAATGTCGTCCGTGAAGAAATCGGCGAACTCCCCGCAGAAGGGGTGGTTCGGCTCCACCTTGATCCAGCCCAGGTCCTTGCCGATCGGCAGGCCGCCGGCGCCGAAATCCTTGCCGTAGGTGATCTTGTCCAGCTCGCGCATAAAGCCGCGGGCGTTGTAGGACAGGGCGTCCGTGCCTTTCTTGAACTTGTCGATTTCCTCGATCACCGTCACCGGGATCACGAGATTGTTGTCCCGGAATTTCCGGATGGCTCTGTAGTCGTGCAGGATGACGTTGGTGTCGAGCACGAAAATTTTCGGTTTGCGCATGCAGTTTCAGTGTTAGTCTTCCCCTTCCGCGTTCTGCATCAGGGATTCCAATATGGTCTGGATGCCGGACTTGGCGGAGGCCTTGACGCGGATGTCGGACGAACCCGGGACCGGGTGGCCCAGCGGGAAGAAGGCGACATCCTGCAGCAGCAGTTCGGCATCGAGGTAGTCAAAGTCCGCGTCGCGGATCTGGATCACGACCCCCGGCAGCTCCGAAAACAGGATGCGCAGGGGGCTCTGCTCCTGGTAGGAGCGCATCACGTCGGAGAGGTCCAGAGTCAGGCCCGTCTCTTCCACCATCCCCCGGACGGCCTTGAGCAGGCCGCCCTCGCCCACGGTGGCGCCGGCCAGCACGACCCCGTCCTCGACCAGCTCCCGCACCACTTCGTAGCAGTCCAGGAAATAGTCCGCGTCCGTGATCTGGGGCGCCGGGCCGCCGCCCAGGCCCAGCTCCTGCGCCAGGAGCGAGCCGCCCAGGCGGAAGTCCGCCGTGTCGAAAGGGATATAGACCACCCAGCTCTGGGGGTCGGGAACCAGGGCGGCCGGACAAGCGCGGCGGGCGCCCAGGACGGGATGCTCCGAATGGAACGGTTCGCTGACGAAGCCGTAGTCCTCCTCGTCGGCGTCGCGGGTGATCCGGGCGCGCAGGACCAGTTCGGACAGGCCGGTCGTCCGGATGTGGCGGTAGCTGCTGAACTTCAGGCCGAGGGCGTCGATATAATCGGCCGCGGCCCGTACCGATGCGTAGAAAGAGGCGCGTGCGCCGACCGGTGCGTCGTTCCACCTCCAGGTGGCGTCCAGCCGCAGGTCGCCCAGGCGGAAAGTGCCCGTGCGCCATAGCGTATCGGCCAGCGCAGCGGCGATCCGGATGCGGGTGTACGACTCCGCCCCGGCGGCCGGAACGGCCTTCCGGGCCTTGCACACCGCCTCCAGATAGGCGTCCGTGCACTCCGGCTCGAGACCGGCGTCCCGGATCACCGGATCCAGGGTCTCGTCCACCGCACGCCCCTCGGCCGGCCCCGTCTGCGGGTGCCGTCCTTCGGGCTCGGTCACGGCATTGAGCAACTGTGCGGGAGTGTACTCCTCCTGCACCCCGTCAATGACGTAAATCGCATGCAGCGCTGATACTTTTTCGGCCATCCGATGTGTAAAATCGTGTAAATTTAATTAAATTTGAATTCAGTTGCAACTATGAATTATACCGAGGAGCATTACGACCGGCTCGTGGAGGACCTTTTTTCGCGTCATCCCAGCGTGCAGGGCAGCGGATTCACCCCCGGCGCCTACAAGCCGGGACTGTCCGCCATGCGGGAGCTGGACGCCTCCCTGGGGCATCCTTCGCAGCAGCTGCGCACCATCCACGTGGCCGGGACCAACGGCAAGGGCTCGGTCTGCTCGATGCTTGCCGCGGCCCTCTCCGCCACGGGCCTGCGCGTCGGGCTGTACACCTCCCCGCACCTGGTCGATTTCCGCGAGCGGATCAAGCTCGTGGAGCGGGACGGGTGGTCCACGATTCCCCGGGACGACGTCTTCCGCTTCCTCGACGGGAGGGACCTGGACGGGTATTCCTTCTTCGAGATCACCACGGGCCTCGCTTTCCGCTGGTTCGCGGACAGGCAGGTGGACGTCGCCGTCATCGAGACCGGTCTCGGCGGCCGCCTCGACAGCACCAACATCCTCACGCCGGAGCTCTCGGTGATCACCAGCATCGGACTGGACCACTGCGCGCTGCTGGGCGACACCCGGGCGAAGATCGCCGCCGAGAAGGCCGGCATCTTCAAGCCCGGCGTACCGGCGCTCGTCGCCGCGCGCGACGCCGAGACGGCACCGGTCTTCGAAGCCAGGGCGGCCGCGGCCCCCTGCCCCCTGTTCTGGGCGGAGGATTTCGAAGAAGAAACGTTCGACACCGACCTGACCGGTCCCTGCCAGGCCGCCAACCTGCACACCGCGCTGGCTGCGCTGGAGCTGCTGGGCGTCCCGGCCGACCGCGAGGCCCTCGCCTCCACCGCCGCCCGCACCGGGCTCCGCGCCCGCTGGGAGCGCCTCTGCGCCGACCCGGAAGTCATCTGCGACATCGGCCACAACCCGCCGGCGCTGGAGATCAATTTCCGGCGGCTGACCCGGAGCGGCCGACCGCTGCTCATCGTCTACGGCATCATGGCCGACAAGGACCTCGACGCCATCCGCCCCCTGATGCCGCCCGACGCACACTATTTCCTCGTCGCGCCCCGCGGCGAGCGCGCCCTGCCCGTCGAGGCCCTCGCCGCCCGGATGGAAGGCCTGCGCTGCACCGTCTGCGGCTCCGTGGAAGAGGGCGTCCGGCAGGCGCTCGATGCAGCATCCCGCACTCCGGACTGCATCTTATACATCGGTGGCAGCACTTTTGTAGTAGCAGAAGCCGTCGGACTTTTCGACCCCTGAAAAACAACGCACCATGAAAGCGAAACTGATAGCCCTAACACTTTTAACCTTGATGATCACACCCTTCACTTCCTGCGCCAGGGACGGCGACGACCCCGTCCTGAAGAAACTGTGGGCGGAGTATGACAAGGCCGTCAAGGCCGACCTGCCCAAAGACCAGGCCGACGTCCTCGAACGGATCAAGAAGGAGGCGTCCGCCAAACACATCGCCTGGGACTACTACGACGCCTGCTGGAAATACGTGCAGGCCCGCACCAGCACCAACTGGAAGCTGCGCGACGAGCTCACCGCGCAGGCCAATGCCGACATCGAGCAGTACGGCGAGCCGGTCGCCGTCTTCTACAACCGCGACAAGAACCGGAACGCTACCGCCGAGGACCTGCTGACCTATGCCACCGAGAACAAGGACCGGCTGCTCGAAGCGCACAACAGAGAATTCTACAATTACGACGGCAACCTGTCGTTCCCCTATACCTCGGCCCTGATCCCGATGCTCGGCAACGACTATGAGTACGCCTTGTGGAGCCTGTTCGGCAAGAACCGCTCGGACAAGGTCGCCAATGCCATCAAAGAGCATTTCGCCGGACGCTATCCCTTCGACGCCCTGATCGAATACACCCTCATCGAGCGCAAGCCCGTCCCCGTCGCCGAGGCGGAAATGGCCGGCTATGTCAGCGCGCACCAGGGCCAGGCGGTCTCCTTCCTGGCCCGCCAGTACCTGCTCAAGCGCCGCCACAACGAACTCAACTGGCACGACGGCACCTCGGAGGAATACCGCCGGCTCGCCCTGGACTGCCAGGACTTCATCAAGGAGAGAGGGGGCTACTCCGGCAGCGATGCGCCCATCGCCAAATGCTGCGACGACCCGGACGGCATCTTCTCGGTCCTGACCGCCCAGGAGCTCAACCTGGACGTGGAGAAGGGCGTCGCAACCATCGTCGTCCGCAACCTCCCGTCGGTGCGCGTCCGCATCCTGGACGGCGTGAAGGAACTGTTCGACAAGACGGTGGACAACCCCGCGGGCAGTTTCTACGTCCGCGACACCCTGACCCTCGACCTGCGGGACCTGGACGACAAAACCTACAGGCTGAAATGCACCGGCGGCAAGGTGGAGACCGAGAGCGAGTACCACAAATACACCCTGTCCATCGCGCACAAGCGTGATTACGACGGCTACGGCGTCTATGTCGCCGACTACCTCACCGGCGAACCGGTCAAGTCCTGCGACATCCTCCTCTTCGACGAGAAGGACAGGCAGGTGGACAAGGTGGAAGGGCTCGTGATCGACGGTTTCACCTACCTCCCCGAATCCTTCACCGCGCGTCTCGACGACGACAAATGGGGCTGGTCCATCCAGGCCGCGACCCGCATCGACGGCCTCGTCCGGATGTCCCAGAAGCACCGCTTCAACTACGAGCGGCGCGAGACCGTCGGCACCGACAATCCGGCCCGGCACTCCGCCATCCTCCTGACGGACCGCAGCGCCTTCAATCCCGACGAGACCGTCTATTATAAGGTCCTCCTCTACGAAGGCACCTACGAGTTCGCCACGCGCTCGGAGGGCATCAAGCTGACCGCCACGCTGTCCGACCCTACGGGCAAGCAGATCGACGAACAGCAGCTGACCAGCAACGAGTTCGGCTCCGCCGCCGGCGCCTTCGTCCTCAAGAAGGGCGAGCGCGGCGGTATGTACACGATCCGCATCCGCGAGGGCAGTTCCACCATCGCCAGCACGCAGGTCCGGGCGGACGAATTCGTCCTGCCCAGCTTCGAGCTGACCTGGAAGCCCGACAGCCGCTTCTACCTCCCGGGAGACTTCGTCACCGCGGAGGGCAACATCCGCAGCTATTCCGGGCACAACCTCGGCACCGCCACGGCGACGTACACCGTCGAGGAGAACAACAATACCCTCGGGGAAGGCAAGCTCGACCTGGCGCAAGGCGGCGATTTCAAGATCCGCTTCCAGGCCCCCGAGACCGGATACCGCTGGTACCGCAACATCGTGGTCACCGTCCGCGTGACGGACGCCACGGGCGAGACCCTGGAGTTCCGCAAGACGGTCGGGATCACGGAGAACCTGCCGCTCAACATCAGCGTCATGAACCGCGTCAAGGGCCGCTTCGAACGCATCAGCGGCGGCAGCAGCGGCTCCATCGTCGGCGACAACACCGCCAAGGTCCGCTTCCAGCTCGGCGGCGGCAGCAGCCCGCTGACGCACCCGAACCTCGACATCGAATATACCGTTTCCCGCGAGGGACAGACCCTCTTCACCGGCAAGGCCGCGAACGGCGAGACCGTCAGTCTCGACCTGTCCCGCTATCCTTCCGGGCTCTACACCGTCGAGGCCAAGGCCAAGGCCAAGAGCGACACCGGCACGGAGTACACCCAGGAGCAGGCGCACGACATCGTCAAGGCCACCGACACGGACAGCGCCCTCGACCTGGACGTCCGCTGCTTCTTCAGGGAGCTCCCGGACGACGGCAAGGGCCTCTCCCTGCAGGTCGGCACCACCGCCGGTCCCACCTGGATCGTCGCGGAGCTCTACGGCGACGGCAACCGCCTCCTGGAGAAACGCCTCGTCAAACTCGGAGGCACCCGCGGCCGTCCCGGCTCCCTGCAGATCATCCGCTTCGACCGCAAGGCCGATTATCCCGAGACGCTGACGCTCAAGGTGTTCTGGTTCCACGATGCACAGTCCTTCGAGTATTCCGTCTCGTCCTACAAGCCCAAGGCGCGCTTCCAGCTGCCGCTGAGTTTCAGCCGCTTCCTGGACACCACGGCGCCGCACCACGACTACAGCTTCACCATCCGGACGGCGGAAGGCGTGGAGGTCGCCGCCACCATCTTCGACAAGAGCACGGAGACCATCCAGCGCAATGTCTGGGAAAGCGTCGCCCCGGCCCTCCGCACCCTTCCTTCCGTGTATTTCAGGAACACCATAGGCACGGATTCCGCCTACGCCTTCGACGTGGAGCGGGTGAACCGCCGGCTCAGCGGCAACGCGGTCGCCAAGTCCGCCGCGGCGGGCGGGGCCATCCTGATGGATATGTCCGCGCCGATGATGGTGGACGAAGAGGTCATGGTGGAGCGGGTGGTGTCCGACGATTCCATCGAGGTGGAGGAAGAGGCCGGCGACACCGGGGAGGAGGTCTCCATCCGCGAGAATTTCGCCAACACGATCGCCTGGGAGCCGTTCCTGCGTTCCGACAAGGACGGCGTGGTGACCTTCCACTTCACCACGGCGGACAAGCTCTCCACCTATTACGTGCAGCTCTTCGCGCACGACAAGGCCTTCCACAATGCCACGCTCCGTCAGGAGATGATCGTGACCCTGCCGGTCAAGGTTGCCGTCGTGCAGCCGCAATTCCTCTATGAGGGCGACCGCTACGTCGCCCGCGTGACCGTGTCCAACAGCAAGGGCGCACCCGTCGGCGGCCGCATCGAGGTCAAGTTCCTCAATGGGACGGACTACAAGACCGCGCCGGTGATCGCCACCCAGGGCAAGCACATCACCGTCCCCGCCCTCGGCTCCGCCGACTACAGCTGCGAGATCGCGGCCCCCAAGGTCAAGGACCTCGGGATGCTGATCAGCTTCACCGCCGACAACGCCGATTTCGGCTCCGACGGCGTCTTCGTCGTGATGCCGGTCTCCCCGGCCGTGCAGACGATCACGGAAGCCCATTCCGCCATCCTGCGCGCCGGAATGGACCGCGACGCGCTCCTCGCCGAGCTCCGCGGCCAGTTCGTCAACGTGTCCGGCCTGGAGGCCGCCCTGCGCGAGATCTCCATCCTTGATATGATCCGGGAGGCCGTCCCCGAGAAGGTCATCCCGCAGAGCGAGAACCTGCTCGACCAGAGCGAGGCGCTCTACGCCAACTTCCTCATCGACCAGCTGCCCGACTCCAAGGGCTCCGGCGCCACGCCCGAACAGCGCGCCGATATGGTGAAGAAGGTCCTCGCCTGCCGCAATCCCAACGGCGGCTTCGGCTGGTTCCCCGGCCTGACCTCCTCGCCCATTCTCACCGCCACGCTTCTCGAGCGTCTCGCCGATATGGGCGCCGACTGCCCGGCCGACATCGCCGCGCAGATCCCCGCCGCGGTCAAATACCTCGACAAGGACTTCTTCGGCGACCGCCACCGGCCATTCTGGTGCGGCGGACTCAGCCTCGAAGAATACCTCCACGTCCGCGCCCGCTACCCCGAAGTCGCCTTCTCCACCTACAACGCCTCCGCCAAGTCGGTCCGCGAGTTCAAGAAGGAGACCAAGGAATACCTCGTGCCGGGCGCCAGACGCGGCCTCAACGGCCAGGTCTTCGCCAAGGCCCGCCGGATGAAGACGCTGCGCGCCCTGCTGGTGAATGAGAAGGGGGCCTCGCTGGCCCGCGCCTGGGGCATCTCCCTGTTCGCCGGCGCCCGCCTGAGCAAGTCACTGGACAAGGACATCGCATCCCTGCTCCAGTACGCCGAGCCGCACCGCAGCGGCGGCACCTATTATCCCAATGCGGTGATGCCCTGGCGGGGTCTGCTGGAGAGCGAGCTCTACGCCCATTCCCTCATCTGCGACCTGCTGACCGACTGCGGCCACCAGGAGGTCGCCGAGGGCATCCGCCTGTGGATCATGGTCCAGAAGGAGACGCAGCACTGGGAGGACGACCCGGCCTACATCCAGGCGATCAATTCCGTGCTGCACGGCACGGAGGAGACCCTGCAGACCAAGGTCCTCGCCCTGAGCGCCAGCACCACCCTGCCGTTCCCGCAGATCAAGGCCTCCGGCAACGGCTTCACCCTGTCCTGCGACTACAGCCGCAACGGCGAGCCGCTGAAGGAAGGCGACGAGCTGCACGTCGGCGACAAGATCGTCGCCACCTACAGCATCTGGAACGAGGAGAACCGCAGCTTCGTGCGGCTCACCGCCCCGCGCCCCGCAGCCTTCCGCCCGGTCGAGCAGCTCTCCGGCCGCATCGGCTGGCACCTCCGCCCGATCTCCATCACCGGCTGGATGACGTTCAGCCCGCAGGGCTACAGAAGCGTGCTGGCCGACCGTACGGAGTTCTGGTTCGACAGCTATCCCGAGGAGAAGACCTCGCTGAGCGAGCAATACTTCGTGACCCAGGAAGGCACCTTCCAGTGCCCCGTCCCGGTGATCGAGTCCCTCTATGCCCCGCACTACCGCGCGAACGACGACGGACACGGGCCCGTCGTCGTCCGCCCCTGACGGGGAAAATAATTATTGATTTTCCTGATTCTCCGAGATGCGCTGGAACTCTTCCAGCGCATCTTCGGTACGTACGGCCTTCTTCCGGCCTTCGACGTTGAAGGACAGGGTCGCGCCGGTGCGGGTGACGTCCAGCGTCACGGGCGCACCCAAAATGAGCGGCAGGTTCACGTCGCCGTGGCCTCCGGGGAACCCGCAGAGGACCGGGATCTTGTAATCCTTGAGATAGGAGCAGATCATCTCCTCGACGCTCTCGTATTCCAGGTTGGCCTCGCATTCGGTGAAGTCGCCGAGGACCACGCCCTTGCAGCGCTCGAAGACGCCGTTGAGAAGCAGGGTGTTGATCTGCCGGTCGATGTGGGTCATATTCTCCCCGACCTCCTCGATGAACAGGATGATGTCCGTGGCCAGGGTGGGGTCGGCTTCCGTGCCCAGCACGGGCGTGAAGGTATACAGATTGCCGCCGACCAGGGTCCCCGTGGCGTGACCGGTCTGGTTGAGCGGATGCGCGGGCGCTTCATACTCCGGAACGGTGCCGGAAAGCAGGTCGCGAAGCAGCGTGTTCGTCATTCCCTGCCCCTTGGACTTGGCCATCAGGGAGCACATCGTGCCGTGGATGCTCATCACGCCGGCCCGGTTCGCCAAGCCGTGGAGGGTGGTGATGTCGCTGAAACCGATGAGCCACTTGGGGTGCGCGGCGATTTTCTTGAGCCGCAGCAGCTTGGTCAGCTGGATGGTGCCGTAGCCGCCCCGGTTGCAGAGGATGGCCTTGATCGAACGGTCGCGCAGCGCCCATTCGAGGTCGGCGATGCGCTCCTTGCGCGTACCGGCGTAGGCGCCGAGGTATTCCTTGCCGACGTTGGGGCCCACCACGGGCTCGAAACCCCATTCCCGGAGGATCGCAGATGCGGTTTCCACGTTCTCCTGCGAGGTGTAGAAGGACGGCGAGATGAGGGCGATCCTGTCGCCCGGCTGCAGGAAGTCCGGCTGTACGCAGGACAATGGGGTGCCCGGCTCAACCACGGGCACGTTCACACAGGATGCCAACAGGGTGAGGGCGGCCATTAAGACTATTGTTTTGTAATCAGAATGCATCATCTTATCCTTTGTCATTTAGCTCAGAACCGGAAGCCAAGGCCGCCGGAGAAGGTGAAGAACCAGCGGAGCGGGGTCTCGCCGGGAATGACGCGGTCTTCGAGTTTCTGCTCGGTGCGGGCGACCAGCGGGGCGAAGGGATCGAAGTGGAAGGCCGGCATCAGCTTGAGGTCGAAGCGCCAGATGCTGTAGTTGATGCACATGCCGGCGTCGAGGGTCAGGGTCACCGGACGGCGTTTCTCCGTCCAGCTGTCCTCGACGATCTCCTCCTGGTAAAGGGTCGTCCAGGATGTCGCGACAGTTGAAGAAGGACCGGCGATCCAGGCCGGCGTCACCCCGGCAAAGAACTCCACGTCACTGAACAGGTTGATCAGAAAACTTGTCAGCACGTTGCCCGTGTTGATGGCGCGCCCGAAGAAAGCGTTGTCCACGGCCGCATCCGCCGCGCCGATGGCCCCGGCGAAGAGACGGTCGGTGCCGCTCCGCGACGGGGTCCGGTATCCGAAAGCGATGGGAAAGCCGAAAATGTTGTCCACTTCGGCCACCTGCAGGCCGTACTGGAAGCCTGCCCGCCAGCCCAGCCCGCTGGCGCCGTAACGGCTGTAGCTCACCCCCATCAGGACGTCGCCGTCGATGCCCTTGTACATGGGGACGGAAATCCCCGCGGTAAGCGCGATGTCCCGCGTCTGGGCGGCAGCGCCCAGACCGGCGGCAAAGGTCAGGATGACAAGCAGTAACGATCTCTTTTTCATTGTGTTGTGTTTCTTCAATATTGGATACCGCTGAGGAAGAGGGCGTGGCCGGGGACGGATTCGCCGGCGAGGGAACGCGCCGATGTGCAGGGGGATTCCGGGTTAAGCCCGGAATGACTACTGAGAGACCCGGAATGACCTGCAGGGAGGACCAGGGACTGGAAATCCTCGACCGTGCGCTTGCCGCGGCCGACCTCGAGCAGGGTCCCGACGACGGCGCGGACCATATTGCGCAGGAAGCGGTCGGCGGCGATGCGGAAGTACCAGTAGTCGTCGCCGCCTTCGCGGCCCGTCAGGGCCAGATGCGTGGGCGTGTAGCGGTGCCAGCCGGCCTCGAAGACCGTGCAGACGGAGGTCTTCGAGTCGGCGCCCGTCTTCTCGAAACAGCGGAAATCGTGCTGCCCGAGCAAGGCCCGGGCGGCTTCGTTCATCGCCGCGAAATCCACCTCCGGGAACGTGTAGAGCCAGGAATAGGCGTCCACGAACGGATCTTTCACCCGGTGCAGGAAGTAGGTGTATTCGCGCCGCGTGGCGTCGAAACGGGCGTGGAATTCCTCCGCCGCCGGCGCAATGTCATGCACGACCACGGAACGGGGCAGAATGGCATTTAATTTGTAGCATAATTGACGCGTATCAAGCCCCTCGGCTGCGTCGAAATGAGCGATGTAGCCGATTGCATTGACACCCGTGTCGGTACGACCGGCACCCGTCACGGCGACGGCTGCGTGAAGCAGGGTGGACAGCGCCTCCTGGAGCGTCTGCTGGACGCTAGGAGCATCCGGCTGGACCTGCCACCCGCAGAAATCCGCACCGCTGTAGGAGAGCTTGATGGAATAACGCATAACCGACTGCAAAATTAGTCAATTATATGGAAAGTGTAAACATCAAGGAGCTCAACGAGCGCATCCAGAAAGAAAGCGCGTTCGTGGATCTCCTCACCCTGGAGACGGGCAAGGTAATCGTCGGGCAGAAGCATCTGGTAGAGAACCTGATGATCGCGATGCTGGCCGACGGGCACATCCTGCTCGAAGGCGTCCCCGGTCTGGCCAAGACCCTGGCCATCAGTACGTTGTCACAGGCGGTCAACGCCAAATTCAGCCGCATCCAGTTCACCCCGGACCTGCTGCCGGCGGATGTGACCGGCACGCTGATCTATTCCCAGAAGAAGGAGTCGTTCGAAGTGCACAAGGGCCCCGTCTTCGCCAACTTCGTGCTGGCGGACGAGATCAACCGCGCCCCCGCCAAGGTCCAGTCCGCCCTGCTCGAAGCGATGCAGGAGCGGCAGGTGACCCTGGGCGACCAGACCTACCCGCTGCCGCGTCCCTTCCTGGTGATGGCCACGCAGAACCCGATCGAGCAGGAAGGCACCTATCCCCTCCCTGAGGCGCAGGTGGACCGTTTTATGCTCAAGGTGGTCGTGAGCTACCCCAAGAAGGAGGAGGAGAAGCTCATCATCCGGATGAACAACAGCGGGGAGTTCCCCAAGGCCAATCCCGTCGTGAGTCCGGAGGACATCGTCCGGGCCCGCGAGGTCGTCCGCGAAGTCTATATGGACGAGAAGATCGAGCGCTATATCGTGGATATCGTCTATGCCACCCGCACCCCGGAGGATTACGGGCTGAAGAACCTCAAGGATTTGATCTCGTTCGGCGGTTCGCCGCGTGCGAGCATCAGCCTGTCCCTGGCGGCCAAGGCCTATGCCTTCATCAAGCGCCGCGGCTACGTCATCCCCGAGGACGTGCGCGCCGTGTGCCCGGAGGTGCTGCGCCACCGCATCGGCCTGACCTACGAGGCCGAAGCCGAGAACGTCACCACCGAAGAGATTATCGAGCAGGTCATCAATGCCGTCATCGTCCCGTAATACGAGCGCGACCGAGCTCCTGAAGAAAGTCAGGAAGATCGAGATCCGGACCAAGGCGCTCTCCCACCAGATTTTCGCCGGCGAGTACCATTCGGCCTTCAAGGGCCGTGGAATGGCGTTCAGCGAGGTGCGGGAGTACCAGTGGGGGGACGACGTGCGCTCGATGGACTGGAACGTCACGGCGCGCCTGCGCGCACCGTACGTGAAAGTCTATGAGGAGGAACGGGAACTGACCGTGGTGCTGCTGGTGGACGTGAGCCGCTCCGGCCTGTTCGGCACGGCGGCGGAGACGAAGCGCGAGCGCCTGGCCGAGATCGCGGCCGTGCTCTCCTTCAGCGCCATCCTCAACAACGACAAGGTGGGCGCGCTGTTCTTCTCCGACCGGGTCGAGAAATTCATCCCGCCGGGCAAGGGCCGCTCGCACCTGCTGCACATCATCCGCGAGATGCTGGAGTTGCAGCCCGTCTCAGACGGGACGGACATCGGCGCCGCGCTGAAGTTCCTCACCAACGCGATCAAGAAGAAGTGCACCGCCTTCCTGCTCAGCGATATGATCGACGTGGACGCGGAGGGCAATCCGCGCTACGAGGAGGCGCTCAAGGTGGCGGTCAACCGCCACGACCTGAGCGTCATCCAGGTCCACGACCCCCGCGAGCGCTCACTGCCGCCCGTGGGCCTGGTGCACATCAAGGACAGCGAGACGGGCGGCGGCGCCTGGATCGACACCGACAGCCGCAAGGTCCGCGCGGCGTATGAACGCTGGTTCTCCGACCTGTCCGTACGCCAGGACGCCCTGCTCAACCGATACCAGATCGACCACGTGGACATCGCCACGGACGACGACTATGTCAAGGGCCTGATGGCCCTGTTCAACCGAAGATGAGCGTATTGACTTTCATATTGGCCGCATTGCTGGACATCGTTCCCGGGGGGCAGGCTTTTCTCAAGCAGCTCCAGCCGCGGGACTCCATCCTCATCGCGGACCAGCTTGAATACGGCTTCCAGCTGGACAGCCTGGCGGCCGGCACCGCCCTGGCCCTGCCGGAGTTCGAAAGCGCGTCCAATGACACCCTGACCCTGGTGCGCGGCTGGCAGCTGGACACGACGGCGCGCCTGCGCGTCCGTCAGCCCGGCAGCAAGAAGCGCGCGGAGCTGTACAACATCCGGGGCAGCATCGTGATCGCCCCGTTCGAGGAAGGGACCTATCATCTGCCGGCCATCCCCGTGCTCCGGGGGCGGGATACCCTGCTGTTCGAAGGGCTGCAGATGGAAGTCAAGACGATGCCCGTGGACACCGCCACCTTCCAGATCCACGACATCAAGGACCAGATGCGCTATCCGCTGACATTCAAGGAATTGCTACCGTGGATCGGCGGACTGCTGCTGTTCGCCGCGCTGCTGGTCCTGGGGATCCGCGCCGTCCGGCGCCGCCGGCAGGGAGGCCCCGAGGCCGCGCATCGCGACCCGGCCTACATCGTGGCGCTGCGCGAGCTGGACAAGTGGCGCGGCGACGCCTTCTGGGCGCCGGAGAAGCAGAAAGCTTTCTATTCGGGCATCACCGATGCCCTGAAGACCTATATGGAAGACCGCTTCGGCGTGGATGCGCCGGAGATGACCACGGCCGAGCTGTTCGAGGCCCTGAAGGGCGCCGAAGACCTGCCGGCCGACCTGCGCGAAGAGATGCGGGAAGTCTTCGAATGCGCCGACTACGTGAAGTTCGCGAAGCATATCGCCTCGCAGGAGGAGAACGCCCGTGCGCTGCCGACGGCCGTCCGTTTCGTGACTTCCACTTACCAGACCGTGCTTGAGGAGGAGCAGAAGACGGGCGATGAACTTTGAGAATCCGGCATTGCTGTGGCTGCTGGCCATTCCGCTGCTTCTGGTCGGACTGTATGTCTGGCGGGAGCTCGCGGAGCGCCGGCCGCACCTGCGCGTGTCCACGGCGACGCCGTGGCTGCAGGGCGGCCGCTCGGCGCTGGGGGTGCTCCGCCACCTGCCGATGGTGCTGCGCACCGCCGCGCTCTGCCTCATCGTGGTCGCACTCGCCCGGCCCCGTTCTTCCACCGAGATAGAGAAGGTCGATTCCGAAGGCATCGACATCGTCTTCGCGATGGACGTCTCGACGAGTATGCTCGCCCGGGATTTCACCCCGGACCGCATCAGCGCCGCCAAGGACATCGCCATCGAGTTCATCTCCCAGCGCCCTTCCGACCGGATGGGCATCGTCGTGTTCGCGGGCGAGAGCTACACGCAGTGCCCGCTGACGACGGACCGCGCCACCCTGATCAACCTGATGAAGGAGGTGCAGACCGACCTCATCGAGGACGGCACCGCGATCGGCAACGGCCTCGCGACCGCCGTCGCCCGTATGATGGATTCCGACGCTCCCAGCCGGGTGGTCATCCTGCTGACGGACGGCGTCAACAACAGCGGCGAGGTGGCCCCGCAGACTGCGGCCGAGATTGCCAGGACCTACGGCGTCCGCGTCTATACCATCGGCGTGGGAGCCAACGGTATGGCCCCCTATCCCGTGATGACGCCCTGGGGCGTGGAGATGCAGCAGGTGCAGGTCGAGATCGACGAGGACCTGCTCAAGGGCATCGCCGAGACCACCGGCGGCCGCTATTTCCGCGCCACGGACAACACCAAGCTCGCGGAGATCTATTCCGAGATCAACAAGATGGAGAAGGCGCGCACGAGCGTGGACAGCTTCCCCGTCTATAAGGAACTGTTCGGGCGCTTCGGCCTGGCGGCCCTCGTCTGCCTGCTGCTCGAACTGCTTGTCGTACTTTTGCTTAGGAGGATGCCGTAGTATGCTGTATTTTGCCCGTGCCTTATACCTGTGGCTGCTGCTGCTCATACCGGTGATCCTCCTCGGCTACGCGCTGCTGCGCCGTGCCCGCCGTGCGCGGGTGCGCCGCTTCGGCGACGAGGCGCTGGTGCAGGCGCTGATGCCGTCCTGGTCCGGAGCCAAGGGCTGGTGGCGCACCGTGCTGTTCTGCCTGGGCTTCTTCTGTTTCGTGATCGGTATGGCGCGTCCGCTGCTCGGCGCGAAACTGGTGGAGCGCGAGACCAAGGGCGCCGAGATCATGATCTGCCTGGACGTGTCCAACTCGATGCTTGCCCAGGATTATTCCCCGGACCGCCTGTCCCGGGCGAAACTGGCCATTTCCCGCATCGTGGACCGCCTCCAGGGCGACCGCATCGGCCTCATCATCTTCGCCGGCAGCTCCTTCGTGCAGCTCCCGATCACCACGGACTACGTCTCCGCCAAGATGTTCCTGAACTCGATCGACACCCAGTCTGTGCCCGTGCAGGGCACGGCGATCGGGGACGCGATCGTGACCGCCGCCAAGAGCTTCAGCGCCCAGAGCGAGAAGAGCCGCGCCATCATCGTGATCACCGACGGCGAGAACCACGAAGACGATGCCGTGGAGGCCGCGAAGCAGGTCGCTTCGACCGGCATCCGCGTGTTCACCATCGGCGTGGGCTCCCTGCAGGGGCAGCCCATCCCCAAGGACGGCGACCTGATGAAGGACAAGGACGGCAACATCGTCGTGACCCGGCTGGACGAAGAGACGCTCAAGCGCATCGCGTCCGTGGGAAGCGGCGCCTATGTCCACGCGGGCAACGAGGAATTCGGACTCAACCCCATCCTCGACGAGATCCGCAAGCTCGAAGACGAGCGGTTCAACTCGACCGTCTTCGAGGAATATGACGAACAGTATATGTATTTCTTCGCCGCTGCGCTCTTCTTCTTCGTGCTGGAGGCGCTCATCGGCGAACGCAGGGCCAGGAGGAGGTTGTTCGAATGAAAAGGATATTGACACTCTTGCTGCTGTGCTGCACCCTGCCCGCCCTTGCCCAGGTGGACCGGGGCGAGGTGCGTGCCGGCAACCGCAAGTTCCGCAGGGACCGCTTCAAGGAGGCGGAGATCGACTACCGCAAGGCGGCGCTCAAGGATTCGCTGTCCGTGACGGCGGAGTACAACCTGGCCTCCGCGCTCTACCGCCAGCAGGACTATGCCGGCGCGGCGAAGGCGCTCGAAACGGTGAAGGAGCAGGAGGCGCTGCCCGCGCAGTACTACTACAACGCCGGCGACGCCGCCCTGCAGCAGAAGGACTACCGGGCCGCGGTCGACGCCTTCCGGCAGGCGCTGCTGCTCGATCCGGCGGACCTCGACGCCAAGGAGAACTACATCTACGCCAAGAAGATGCTGGAGAACCAGCAGAACGGCGGGGGCGGGGGCGGTGACAACCAGCAGGACCAGAATCAGGATCAGCAGAACCAGGATCAGAATCAGGACCAGCAGGACCAGAACCAGCAGAACCAGAATCAGGATCAGCAGGATCAGGACCAACAGGACCAGCAGGATCAGCAGCCGCAGATCTCCCCCCAGCAGGCCCAGCAGATGCTGCGCGCCATCCAGGCCAAGGAGCGTGAGACGCAGGACAAGGTGAACCAGGAGAAGGCCGCGCTGCTCAAATCCCGGCAGAAAGAAAAGAATTGGTAATGAAAAGATTGACGATCATCCTCATAGCGGCGCTGATGTCCCTTGCCGCGACGGCCCAGAACTCGATCAAGGTTCAGGCACCCAACCTGGTGGGCGTGAACGAGCAGTTCAACATCACGTTCATCATCAGCGGGGAGCACGCGCCGTCGGATTTCAGCTGGGATCCCGGCAGCGACTTCCAGCTGGTCTGGGGGCCGCAGAAGGGGTCTTCCACCTCGATCAGCATCGTGAACGGCAAGCGCACCACTTCTTCGCAGACCACCTACACCTACGTCCTGCTGCCGAAGGGCACCGGCCGTTTCCAGATCGCCGCGGCCGAAGCCACGGTCAAGGGCGACCGCCTGACCTCGTCGCGCCCCACCATCGAGGTGGTGAGCGACGGCGCGGCCGCGAGCGCCCAGGGACAGGGCCAGGGTGGCGGACAGCAGTCCCAGAGCCAGGGTTCGCAGAGCAGCGGCAGATCCTCCGGCTCCGCACAGGTGTCCGCCGAGGATATGTTCCTCCGCCTGACGCTGAGCAAGCGCAGCGCGATGGTCGGCGAGACGATCACCGCGACGCTCAAGCTCTATCAGCGGGTCAACATCGCCGGTTTCGAGGATGCCCGTTTCCCGACGTTCAACGGCTTCTGGAGCCAGGAGGTCCAGGCGCCGTCCACCATCGAGTTCCACCGCGAGAACGTGGGGGACAAGATCTACAACGCAGCCGTGCTGCGCAGCTGGAACCTCGTGCCGCAGAAGGCGGGCGACATCACCATCGACGCCGCCGAGCTGGTCTGCCTGGTGAACGTCCGCACCCCGCGGGCCTCGACCGGCAGCATCTTCGACAGTTTCTTCCAGGACGACTACCAGACCATACGCAAGCGGGTGTCCACCTCGCCCGTGACCGTCAATGTCAGCGGCCTGCCGGCCGGGGCGCCCGCCTCGTTCGGCGGCGGCGTGGGCTCTTTCAAGATGAGCGCCTCGCTGACCCGCGATTCCCTCAAGACGCACGACGCCGCGTCGCTGCGCGTCACCGTGACCGGATCCGGCAACACCTCCCTGCTGGAGGCGCCGAAGATTTCCTTCCCGCCGGACTTCGAGGTCTATGACGTCAAGGTCTCCGACGTGAGCGGCGGCAAGTCCTTCGAATACCCCTTCATTCCGCGCAGCCACGGCGATTTCGTCATCGGCCCCGTGGAATACAGCTACTACGACATCGCTTCGCGCAAATACGTCACCCTGCGCAGCCAGGAACTGCCCATCCGGGTGGCGCGGGGCACGGACATCTCCGGCTCCGGCGGCGGCCAGATCGTCCAGGGCGTGAACCGCCGCGACGTGCGCGATGTCGGCAGCGACATCCGCTTCATCGCCACGAAACCCGCCTCCCTCGCCGGCATCGGATCCTTCTTCGCCGGCTCGCCGGCTTTCTGGATCCTCACGGCCTTGATCGTCGCGCTCGCCGCGGGCGCCTGGGTCGCGCTGCGCCGCTATGCCGCGCGCCGCGCGGACGTCGCCGGCTCCAAGAACCGCGCCGCCACCAAGATGGCCCGCAAGCGTCTCGCCCAGGCCGGCACCTTCCTCAAGGGCAATCTCTACACGGCCTTCTACGAGGAGCTGCACCGCGCCCTGCTGGGCTTCGTCTCCGACAAGCTCAATATGGACGCCGCCGACATGAGCAAGGAGAACATCTCCGCCCGCCTGGTCGAAAGCGGCACGCCGGAGGGCCTCGCGGCCGATTTCACCGGCCTGCTGGACGCCTGCGAGTTCGCCCGCTACGCTCCGGACGCCGGACACGATGCGATGAACACCCATTACGAGAAGGCGGTTTCCGTCATTTCCGCCATCGACGATGCTATGAGAAGAAGTCCCCGCAAGGGTGGCGCCGCTGCCGCCCTGCTCGCCCTGCTGCTGCTCGTTCCCGCCCAGCGCGGCGCCGCGCAGCAGAGCGCCTATACCGATTCGCTCTGGACGGCCGGCGTGGCCGCCTATTCCGACGGCGACTGGGCCACGGCCGCCAAGACCTGGTCCGACATCCGCGCCCTCGGCGTGGAGTCGCCGGAGCTGTATTACAACCTGGGCAATGCCTGCTTCAAGCAGGACGACCTGGCCCACGCCATCCTGAACTACGAGCGCGCGCTCAAGCTGGATCCGTCGTATTCCGACGCCCGTTTCAACCTGGAGTTCGCCCAGGGGCTCGTCCAGGACAAGATCGAGGCCGTGCCGGAGTTCTTCCTGTCCATCTGGGGCCGCAAGCTCTGCTGGCTGCTGCCGTCCGATACCTGGGCGGTGCTGTTCCTGGTCCTGCTGGCCGTGACGCTCGGCTGCGTGCTGCTGTTCCTGCTGGGGCGCAGCGTGGCCGCGCGCAAGGGAGGCTTCGCCGCCGCGATCGTGGCGCTCGTCCTGTCGGTGCTCTGCGTGTCGTTCGCCTTCTGGCAGCGCGCCGACTACCGCAAGGCGGACAGCGCCATCGTGACGCGCGCCGTGACCACGGTCCAGAGCTCGCCGGGACGCGATTCCGCCAAGGATCTCTTCGTGCTCCACGAAGGCACCAAAGTCAAGCTCCTCGACACCGTCGGCGACTGGCACAACATCGAGCTCGCCGACGGCCGCCAGGGCTGGTTGCCGTCCGCTGACCTGGAAGTGATCTGATATCGCGCGCAAGCGTGCGATTTCTGCCAAATTATCCGTATATTTGCACGATAATGCCCTTAATGGGTTTATTATTTGCATTTGTTGGTTACCAAAAGACCCTGAATATGTTGTTTACCCTCCTCCAGACCGACATCGCGCAGGCAGTGCCCGTGCAGCAGGAAATGTCGTATTCCCTCTTCGAAATGGCCGCCAAGGGTGGCTGGCTTATGTGGGTGCTCCTCGCCCTCTCGATCATCGCCATCTATATGTTCGGCAAGAAGTGGTGGATCATCCGCCAGGCCGGCAAGATCGACAAGGATTTCATGGCTGACATCCGCGACTACATCCACGACGGCAAGGTCAAGTCCGCCCAGACGCTCTGCAGCAAGTACGACGCCCCGGTGGCGCGTATGGTCGAGGCCGGCATCCTGCGTCTCGGCAAGCCCGCCACGGACGTCCAGGCCGCCATCGAGAACGTCGGCAACGTGGAAGTCGCCCGCCTGGAGAAAGGACTCCCGTACCTGGCGACCATCGCCGGCGGCGCCCCGATGATCGGATTCCTGGGCACGGTGATCGGTATGGTGCAGGCGTTCTTCAATATGTCCAACGCCGGCAACAACATCGACATCACGCTCCTTTCCAGCGGCATCTACACCGCCATGATCACCACGGTCGGCGGTCTGATCGTCGGTATCCTCGCCTACTTCGGCTACAACTTCCTCTCAGCCCGCATTTCGGAGCTGGTGTACAGTATGGAGAACGCGACCATCAAGTTCCTCGAGATGGCTGCCGAGAACCCTAAAAGCGAATAGACGATGGCCCTGAAGCGTATCACCAAGGCGGATCCCAACATCTCGATGTCCTCGATGACGGACATCGTGTTCCTGTTGCTCATCTTCTTCCTGGTGACCTCCACCCTGGTCAATCCCAACGCCCTCAAGCTCCTGCTCCCCAAGAGCACCGGCCAGGTGGGCGCCAAGGCCACGGTGAGCGTCTCCATCAAGGACTGGGGCGGGGACCGCTACACCTACCACATCAACGGCGCGCAGGACCCTGTGGCCTTCTCCGCGGTGGAGGATGAGATCGTGGGCCTGCTCCAGAGCGAGGAGGATCCGACCTTCTCGATCTACTCCGACGAGAGCGTGCCGATCGGCGAGATCGTGCAGGTCATGAACATCGCCAAGCGTAACCATTACAAAGTCATCCTGGCCACGCAGCCAGAATAAGCACATATGCAGAACGACCAGATAATCAGACAGAAGCGTGAGCGCAACGCCAGGATCACCGGCATCGTGATGTCGGTGGCCGCCCATCTTTGCGCCCTCGTCCTCGTCTCTTTCTCCGGTCTGAAATACATCTATCCCCCGCCGCAGGAGCAGAGTATGCTGATCGATTTCGAGCAGGCGCCCGAGATCCCCACGCAGCAGCTCCAGGGGCGGGAACCGCTTGCAGAGGAGGTCGATCTGGACCGGCCTGTGGAGCTGGCGCAGAAGAGCGATTCGCCCTATCAGGGAGAGATCGAGAACCTGACACCGCGGACGGAGCCGGACCCCGTCGGCGACGTCGACGTCCCGACCCCGCCGCAGGACGAACCCGCGCTCGATCCGCGCGCCACGTTCCCGGGCATGGCCCGGAAAGACACGACCGCCACCACGCCCCACGACGCCGCCGAGCCGGGCGACACCTTCAAGGCCGGCCAGGCGAAGGGCAACACGGAATCCGGGCGGACGGACGGCAAGCCGAACGCGCACGTACAGGGACGCAACACCGTGGGCAACATCCCGCGGCCCGTCTACAACGTGCAGGAGAGCGGTATAGTAGTAGTGGACATCTGGGTGGACAACTACGGCAACGTAGCGAGGGCCGTGCCGGGAGGCGACGGCACCACCGTATTGGACAAGAACCTCCACGCCGCGGCCCGCAAGGCCGCGATGGAGACGCACTTCAATATGAGTGCGGACGCCCCTGCCATGCAGCAGGGCACGATTACCTATTATTTCAACCTAAAGTAAAGAAATGGACCAGTTTACCAAAGAAGGCCGAAAACTTAGACCACGGAAAACGACCGGGGACCGTCCCCGTTCCGAAAAAGTAGAGTACAATCCCGGTGCGCACAAGAGCTCGTCCGGCGAGCAGCACCACGGCGGCAGCCATTATGGCGAGCGCAGCCACTACGGCGAACGCCGCAGCTACGGCGAGAGCCGCGGCTATGGCGAGCATCGCAGTTATGGAGAGCATCGCAGTTATGGAGAGAACCGCGGTTACGGCGAGAGCCGCAACTCCGGCGAAGGCCGCCCGCAGCGCCCTTACGGCGAGAACCGCTATTTCAGCGACAGCCGCAAGCCGCGCCCGTACGGCTCCGGCAAGCCGCAGGGCAGGCCGCAGGGCTCGGGCAAGCCGAAAGGCGGCAAGAAACCCGCCGGCCGCAAGCCCAATTTCACGCGTGAATCCACCGAAGGCATCAACCGTATGATCAGCCGCCGCCCCGTCGTGAACGGGAGCGAGAGCTCCGAAGTGCCGTATCCTTCCCCGATCCAGGACACCGTCCGCCTCAACAAGTTCATCGCCAACTCGGGGGTCTGCTCGCGCCGCGAGGCCGACACCCTCATCCAGGCCGGCGTGGTGACCGTCAACGGCGAGGTGGTGACCGAGCTCGGCACCAAGGTCAATATCTTCACCGACGACATCCGCTTCAACGGCGAGCGCCTCAAGGGCGAGGAGAAAGTCTATATCGTGATGAACAAGCCCAAGGGCTACGTGACCACGGCCAGCGACCCCCACGCCGAGAAGACCGTCATCGACCTGGTCAAGAACTGCCCCACCCGCGTCTATCCCGTGGGACGGCTGGACAAGAATACGACCGGCGTGCTGATGCTGACCAACGACGGCGAGATCGCCGAGCGCCTCACGCATCCCGCCTATGACAAGAAGAAGATCTACCAGGTCGCCCTCGACCGTCCCCTCTCCCAGGAGGACTACGAGCGGATCATGACCGGGATCGAGCTCAACGACGGCGAGGTCAAGGCCGACGAGCTGGAGTACATCGACGCCAACGACAAGCGCAAGCTCGGCATCGAGATCCACTCCGGCAAGAACCGCATCGTACGCCGCATCTTCGAGAGCCTGGGCTACAACGTCAAGGCCCTCGACCGCGTGTATTTCGCGGGCCTGACCAAGAAGGGCCTCAAGAAGGGCGAATGGAGATACCTCACCGAGGGCGAGGCCAACATTCTGAAAATGGGGGCTTACGTATAATGGCGCACCGCTCCGGATTCGTTTGCATCATCGGCAACCCGAACGTCGGGAAGTCCACGCTGATGAACGCGCTGGTAGGCGAAAAGCTGTCCATCGTGACAGCCAAGGCCCAGACCACGCGTCACCGCATTATGGGCATCGTCAACGGGGATGACTGGCAGATCGTGTATTCCGACACGCCGGGCATCCTCAAGCCCAGCTACCGCCTGCAGCAGAATATGATGAACTTCGTGGACGGGGCCATCGGGGACGCCGACATCGTCCTCTATGTCACCGACACGGTCGAGAAGCCGGACAAGAACGCCGAATACGTCGAGAAGCTCTCCCGCATCGCGTGCCCGGTCATCGTGGTCGTGAACAAGATCGACATCAGCGACCAGCCGCGCGTGGTGGAGCTGCTCCGTTACTGGCAGGAGAAGCTCCCCGCCGCCACCGTCATTCCGGCGTCGGCGCAGGAGCGCTTCAACCTCGACAGCATCCTGGAAGCCGTCGTGGCACGCCTGCCGGAGTGCCCGCCCTGGTTCGACAAGGACGCCTTCACGGACCGCAACCTGCGCTTCTTCGCCTCGGAGATCATCCGGGAGAAGATCCTGCTCAACTACAAGGAGGAGATCCCCTACTGCTGCGAAGTGGGGATCGAGTCCTTCAAGGAAGGCGCGGAGCGCTACGACATCGGCGCGGTCATCTACGTGATGCGCGAGTCGCAGAAGGGCATTGTCATCGGCCGGCAGGGCGCGGCGCTCAAGAAAGTGGGCACCCAGGCGCGCATCGATATGGAGGACTTCTTCCAGAAGAAGGTCTTCCTGCAGATCTACGTGAAGGTGGATCCCGACTGGCGGGAAAGCAAACGGGAATTGCGCAAATTCGGATACGAAGATTAAACTTATGGAAGAAGAGAATATCATCACACCTGAAGAAATCGAGGAAGAGGACAAGGTCATCGACGAAGAAGGCGAATCCTCGGGACGCTATGACAGACTGCTGGGAAGCGACGCCCGCAAGTTCAAGCTCTCCGGGATGTTCAAGGACTGGTACCTGGACTATGCCTCCTACGTCATCCTGCACCGCGCCGTCCCGCACATCGTGGACGGCCTGAAGCCCGTGCAGCGGCGTGTCCTGCACGCCATGTACCGTATGGACGACGGCGCCTACACCAAGGTCGCCAACATCGTGGGCCAGGCGATGCAGTACCACCCCCACGGCGACCAGTCCATCCTCGGCGCCCTCGTGCAGCTGGGCCAGAAAGGCCTCACGATCGACTGCCAGGGCAACTGGGGCAACATCCTCACGGGCGACTCCAACGCCGCGCCGCGATATATCGAAGCCCGCCTCAGCAAATTCGCCAAGGAGGTGGTGTTCGACCCGAAGGTGACCCATTGGATGAATTCCTACGACGGGCGCAACCAGGAGCCCACCGAGCTCCCGGTCCGCTTCCCGCTCCTGCTCGCGCAGGGCACGGAGGGCATCGGCGTGGGTCTCGCCTCCAAGATTCTTCCGCACAACTTCAACGAACTCCTCGACGCCTCCGTCGCCATCCTCGAAGGCAAGCCCTACGAGATCTATCCGGACTTCCCCACCGGCGGCTACGCCGACTGCAGCAAGTATATGAAGGGCCGCCGCGGCGGCTCCGTCAAGGTGCGCGCCCGCATCGAGAAGATCGACAAGAACACGATCGCCATCACGGAGATCCCCTACGGGAAATACACCAAGGACATCATCGATTCCGTCCTCCGGGCCAAGGACAAGGGCAAGATCAAGATCAAGAAGATCGAGGATATGACCACCGACAAGGTGGACATCCTGATCCACCTGCCCAACGACGTCTCCCCCGACAAGACCATCGACGCGCTGTACGCCTTCACCGACTGCGAGATCAACATCGCGCCCAACGCCTGCGTGATCAAGGAAAACAAGCCGCAGTTCCTCACGGTCCACGACATCCTCGAGTACGGCACCTTCCACACCCGCGACCTGCTGCTGCAGGAGCTGCAGATCAAGCTCGACGAGCTCGAGGCCGACTGGCACTACAGCTCCCTGGAGCGCATCTTCTTCGAGAACCGCATCTACAAGGTCCTCGAGCAGGACCAGAAGGACTGGGACACCCAGCTGCAGGACATCTTCACGCAGATGAAGATGTACCAGGACCTCTTCCACAGGGAGATCGTGATGGAGGACATCCTCAAGCTCGTGGAGAAGCCCGTGCGCAAGATCTCCAAGTTCGACACCAAGGCCATCGACGAGAAGATCCTCGCCCTGGAGGACCAGATGGCCGTCGTGCGCGACCAGATCGAGCACATCGACCGCTACACCATCGACTGGTTCAAGGGCCTGAAGAAGAAATACGGCAAGGACTTCCCGCGCCGCACCGAACTCACCGGCTTCGAGACCATCGCCGCCACCAAGGTCATCAACAACAACGCCAAGCTGTACGCCAACCTGGCGGAAGGCTTCGTGGGCATAGGCCTCAAGCGCGACGACGGCGGCGAATTCATCTGCGACTGCTCCGACCTCTCCGAGATCATCGTCATCGGCAGGGACGGCAAGTACCGCATCACCAAGGTCGAGGACAAGGCCTTCTTCGCCAAGGACCTGCTGTACGTGGGCCTGTTCAACCGCGGCGACTCCCGCACCATCTACAACGTCATCTACCGCGAGGGCAAGAGCTCCGTCTATTACGCGAAGCGCTTCGCCGTCACCTCCGTGACGCGCGACAAGGAATACGACATCACCACAGGCAAACCCGGCTCGCAGATCGTCTGGTTCACGGCCAACCACAACGGCGAGGCCGAGACCGTGCGCGTAGCGCTCCGGCCCAAGCCGAAGCTCAAGAAGACCAGCTTCGAGTACGACTTCTCCACCCTGGCCATCAAGAGCAAGACCGCGCGCGGCAACCTCGTGAGCAAGAACGCCATCCGGAGCATCACCCTCCGCAGCAAGGGCGTGAGCACGATCACCGGCAAGGACATCTGGTACGACACCGACATCCAGAAACTCAATGAGGACGGCCACGGCCTGTATCTGGGGCAGTTCAAGGACGACGACAAGGTGCTCGCCGTGTTCCGCAACGGCACCTTCTACACCACCTCCTTCGAGCTGGTCAACAAGTACCAGGGCGACGTGCTGCTCATCGAGAAGTTCGACCCGGACAAGACCTTCACCGCCCTGTACTGGGACGGCGCCGTCAAGAGCTTCTACGTCAAGCGCTTCTCCTTCGTGCTCAGCGACAACACCCCGATCAGCTTCATCTCCGACGCCCCCAAGTCCTACCTGGTCGGGCTCAGCGGCGACAAGCACCCGCAGTACGAGATCAAGTGGAAACTGGAGGACAAGGAGCCGGAGGCCGTGGACGCCGAGGAATGGATCGCTAAGAAGGGCATCGCCGCCAAGGGCAAGAAGTGCGCCGAGCGCGGCGAAGTCAAATCCGTCCGCTTCCTGGAGCCGCTGGTCAAAGAGGAAGACGAGCCCGAACCCGAACCGGAGGTCCCCGATGACGAGGGAGATGCGCCGGTCCAGCCGGCGAACGACACGGAGGACGCCCCTGTCGTCCCCGACGAGCCCGTCGTCATTCCGACCGTAGAGCCCGAACCTTCCGCCAGTCTGGACGAGGTTCCCGACCTTCCCGGCGGTCTCTTCGACGAGCCGACGCTGTTCTAGAAACGGAATACTTCCCGCATCGGGGCAGGATCCGGCTGCTCGCCCGTCATCAGGGCGTAGCCGGTGACGGCCTGCGCCAGCAGCCAGGCGGAGCCGGAGATATAGCCCGGCCGACCGGCCAGGCAAGGATCCTTATAATTGGCTTCCAGCAGATGGGCGCACTCCAGCCGGTCGGCTCCATCGGCGAAACGCGGCAGGGTGTAGACGATCACGTCGGCGCTCACGCCGCCCGCGATCTGGTCGTGGCGGAACAGCCGCGTGTCGAGGCCGAGGTCCTCGGCGGCGGCGAGGGCGGCCTTGCCGGCTCCGCCGAAGCCGATCACGGCCGCGGTGCGGCATCCCAGCGGCTCCAGCAGCGCCTTCACGCCCAGATAATCCGAATTATACGCCTTCGTCCCCTCCGGCGTCCGGACGACCAGGTTGGTCGCCCCGATGCGCTCGCACGCCGGACTTTTCCAGTCCACCCGGGCGAAGGCGTTCTCCTTGAACGGCGCCGTGACGTTGATGGCCTTGTAGTCCGCCAGGAAACGGGCCCACGCCTGTTCGAAATCCGGTGTTTGGATGAGGTCGTACGGGTATTTCCCGCCGTAGGCGGCGGTGAACAGCGCAGGGCTGAGGGAATGGGCGATGGGATGCCCGATGAGGCCGAACCTATCCATCCTGACGCTGTCTGACGGCCTCGAAAAGCAGGATGGCGGCGGACACGGACACGTTCAGCGAGTCCAGCCGTCCCAGCATCGGGATGCGGATATGGGCATCGGCGGCGGCGCGCCAGGCATCCGTCAGCCCGGTGGCCTCCGTGCCCATCACGAGGGCGGTGCCGCCCGTCATATCGCAATCATAGTACAGGGAGGAATCCTGCAGCTGCGCCGTCAGGATGCGGATGCCGCGCGCCTTCAGGAAGGCGATGGCGGCCTCCGAACTGCAGACCACGCAAGGCACCGTGAACACGGCGCCGACCGACGCGCGGATCAGGTTCGGATTCCAAAGGTCCGTCAGCGGATCGCAGACCAGCACCGCGTCGGCTCCCGCCGCATCCGCACTGCGCAGCACCGCCCCCAGATTGCCGGGCTTCTCCACGCTCTCCAGCACCACCACCAGCGGCCGCTCCGGCAGCTCCAGCCCTTCGAGCTTCCGCTCCGGCGTCCGCACCTCCGCAATCACCCCTTCGGTCCCCTCCCGCATCGCGATCTTCGCATACACCTCCTCCGAAACCTCAATCACTCTCATCTGCCCCGCAGTGGTGGCAGTGAAGAGCGTAGGGCAGACGAAGAGGGTGTCGATTTCAAAACCGGCATCGATGCAATGCTGGAGTTCGCGGCGGCCTTCGACGACGAAAAGACCGGCCTCGCGCCGCGCAGACGATTTCTGCTGCAACGCGAGGAGCCGTTTGACCTTCGGATTCGAAGGCGATGTGATGAACTCAGGCATTTTCCTTCTTGAGGACCTTCTCCGGCCGCATCTGCGGGAAGAAGAGCACGTCCTGGATCGTGGTCTGCCCCGTCATGAACATCGTCAGGCGGTCGATGCCCATCCCGAGACCGGAAGTCGGCGGCATACCGTACTCCAGCGCGCGGACGAAGTCCAGGTCGATGTACATCGCCTCGTCGTCGCCCTTGCTCTTGAGCGCGGCCTGCTCCTCGAAACGCTCCAGCTGGTCGATCGGATCGTTCAGCTCGGAATAGGCGTTCGCCAGCTCCTTGCCGCACACGAACAGCTCGAAACGCTCGGTGAGCGTGGGGTCCGTGCGGTGACGCTTGGTCAGCGGAGACATCTCCACGGGATAATCGATGATGAAGGTCGGCTGGACGAGCTTGTCCTCGCAATAGGTGCCGAAGATGGCGTCGATCAGCTTGCCCTTGCCCATCGAAGGCTCGATGTCCACATTGAGCTTCTTGCAGGTGGCGCGCAGCTCGTCCTCGGACATTCCCTTCACGTCCACGCCGGCGTACTCCTTGATGGCGTCGAGGATGGGCAGGCGGCGGTAGGTCCCGCCGAAATCGACCTCGTTCTCCCCGATCTTCACCTTCGTGGTGCCGTTGACGGCGAGGGAGATCTTCTCCAGCATCTTCTCCACGAACTTCATCATCCAGTTGTAGTCCTTATAAGCCACGTAGATCTCCATACAGGTGAACTCGGGATTGTGCGTCTTGTCCATACCCTCGTTGCGGAAATCCTTCGCGAACTCGTACACCCCGCTGTAGCCGCCCACGATGAGGCGCTTGAGGTAGAGCTCGTTGGCGATTCGCAGATACAGAGGGATGTCCAGGGCGTTGTGGTGCGTCACGAAGGGGCGCGCCGTGGCGCCGCCCGGAATGCTCTGCAGGATGGGAGTCTCCACCTCCAGGCAGCCGGCGGCATTGAAATATTCACGCATCGTCGCGATGATCTTCGCGCGCTTGACGAAAGTGTCCTTGACCTGCGGGTTGACGATCAGGTCCACGTAGCGCTGCCGGTAGCGGAGCTCCGGATCCGTGAAGGCGTCGAAGACCTGGCCGTCCTGCTCCTTGACGATGGGCAGCACGCGCAGCGACTTGCTCAGCAGGGTGAGCTCCTTGGCGTGCACGCTCAGCTGGCCGGTCTGGGTGATGAAGGCGAAACCCTTGATGCCCACGATGTCGCCGATGTCCATCAGCTTCTTCCAGACGGTGTTGTACATCGTCTTGTCCTCGTCGGGGCAGATCTCGTCGCGCTTGACATAGATCTGGATGCGCCCGGTCTCATCCTGGAGCTCGCCGAAGGAAGCGGCGCCCATAATGCGCCGGCTCATCAGGCGGCCGGCGATGCAGACGTCCTGCAGGTTGCCCTTCTCGGGGTCGTATTCCGCGAGGATCTGCGCCGCGGTGGCATTGACGGGATACTCGGCGGCCGGATACGGCTCGATCCCCAATTCTCTGAGTTTCGCCAGCGATTCGCGGCGGATCAATTCTTGTTCGCTAAATTCTGCCATAATGGCGCAAAGATAAGAAAAATGTTTTAAAGCAGGCGTTCCGTCTCTTCCCAGAGACGACGCTCCAGGTCCGGATCGCGGTAGCAGGCCGGGATGTCACGGGAGCCGTTCCCCACAAAATAGCGTCCCGTCCCGTCCGAGGCCAGGGCGGCGAGCGGCGGGATGGCGCCCTTCTGGGGAGACTTGATGAGCGGGCGGAACACCACGTCCGCGAGCGGATCGAACCAGCGCCCCAACGAGATGATGCCGGAATTGACGATTCCGGGATCGGCCAGGTTGACCCGCAGGTCCGGGCGGCGCCGGCCGAGTTCCTGCGTAAAATGCAGCAGGGCCCGTTTGGAACGGGCGTAGGTACCCAGCTGGGAAAACTCCCGCCGCGAAGGGCGGAGCGACGCCTCACTGACCCGCACGAAGCGGCAGGTGAGCGAAATCATATTCACCACACGGCCGCCGGACGGGATACGGTCCAGGAGCGACTGCGTCAGCAGGAAGGGAGCGAAATAATTGATACAGAACGTATTCTCAAAACCGTCGGTCGTCAGGGAATAGCCCTGGCTGATGACGCCGGCATTGTTGAACAGGGCGGCGACGGGCTCCGGTCCCAGCTCCGCGGCGAAGGCGCGGACGGAGGCCATCGAGGACAGGTCCAGCGGCCGCACTTCGAGGCAGGCCCGGGGCACCCGCGCGAGGATCTGCCTGCGCAGCTCCTCCGCCTTGCCCTCGTTGCGACAGGCCATCACCACCGGGCGGCCCTGGGCGGCAAGCGCCTCCGTGACGGCGGCGCCGATACCTCCCGTCGCCCCCGTGACGACGATCCTTCCGTTCACTTCAACTTGTCCCATATTCTCTGCTCAAGCGGTCCCGGCAGGATGGCGACGAGCGCCGGGAGCCAGACGTTCATCGCGGCGGGACTGACGATGCGGCGCCGGCGGAACATCGCGCGCAGCGCCCGCCGGACCAGCCATTCCGGCGTCCGGATGAATCCGGTACGCACCCCCATTTTCAATTTCTTCTCGTCCAGCCTGTACAGCGGCGTGGCGATGGCCGCGGGGCAGACCGTCGTGACCCCCACGCCGTAGGGCCGCAGCTCGAAGGAGAGCGAACGGCCGAAATTCCGCAGATAGGCCTTGGTCGCGGAATACACGCTGATGCCCGGCGCTGGTATCCGGGCGGCCATCGACGATACGTTCAGGATATAGCCGCCGCCCCGCTCCTTCATCTCCCGTCCGAACAGGATGCACAGCCGCGTGACGGTGGTGACGTGCAGGTTGATCATCGCCTGGACGCGGTCCAGGTCCTCCACCTTCAGTTCCTTGAAGAAGAACATCCCGGCGTTGTTGACCAGCACGTCCGGGTGGATGTCCTCCGCCTGGCACCAGGCGAACAGTTCGTCGGCGGCCTGCGGCAGGGCGAGGTCCTGGTAGCGCGTGCGCACGTCCGTCGTCGCCCCAAGCTCCTGCGCGGCATCGGCGAGTTCCTGCTCCCGATTGCCCACCAGCAGGAGCGAATAACCGCGCGCGGCGAGCTGACGGGAAAACTCCAGGCCCATCCCGGAACTGCCACCCGTAATCAGTGCGACCATCGCGCCTCCGATTTTTCAATTTCCCGCTGCAGGCAGGCCGGCAGGTCCGTGACGCAATGGTGGCACTTCGCCTCCAGAGAATACATCCGTCCGATGCAATAGTTGGAATGGCCGCAGCCGCTGCAGTCCAGCTCCCCGCTGCGGAGCTTGTTCACGAAGTCCGTGTCGTGGAGCAGCGCCCGCGCCATCTGGAGGCCGTCGAAGCCGGCGGCCAGGACTTCCTCCATCTTCTGCCGGGAGACCAGGCCGCCCACGTAGATGAGCGGCAGGGAGACGGCGGCGCGGAATTCCTTCGCATCCTCCAGGAAATAGCCCTCCCGGTACGGGACCGTCGGAATGAGAATGCGCCCGAAGAAGCGCACCATCGCCTTGAGCCACCACATTTTCCAGGTGTCGATGTAGTAGGCGAACGCGCGGATCGCCATATCGCCGCGCATCACCTCCATCGGCGCCTTGCTGACAAAGCCTGCCGACAGGACGATGGCGTGGACCCCGAGCCGCTCGAGCTCGCGGGCGACCTCCAGGCACTCCGCCCGTTGCATACCGCGGCGGAAGCCGTCGTGCATATTCATCTTCACGATCACGCCGATATCGTCCCCGGCGGCTTCCAGGACGCGCCGGACCACCAGCTGCATAAAACGCATCCGGTTCTCCAGGCTGCCGCCGAAACGGTCGCGGCGGTGGTTGGTGTAGGGCGAGAGGAACTGGCTGATGAGGTAGCCGTGGCCGGCGTGGATCTCCACGCAGTCGAAGCCGGCCTGGCGCGCGAGTTCCACGGCGTGGCCGAAATCCTCCACCAGCGCGAGGATCTCCTCTTCGCGCAATTTCCTGAAGAATGTCGGGGAATAAAGGTTGAAGCCGCCCGAGGCGCCCACGGGCATACATCCGCAGGTGCTGCGGTGTGTCATATTGCCGCAATGGCCCAGCTGGATGGACGCCTTCGCGCCTTCTGCGTGGATGGCGTCCGTGATCTCCTTCAAGGCCGGCACGATTTCCTCGCGCATCCACAGCTGGTTGGCGAACGACAGGCCGCTGCGGCTGACGGAGGCATAGGCCAGGGTCGTCATTCCGACGCCGCCCCGGGACACGGCCACGTGGTAATCCTTCAGCGCCTGCGAAGGGCTGTTTCCGTAGGCCATGTTCTCGAAGGCCGCCGAGCGGATGACGCGGTTGCGCAGGGCGACGGGGCCGATCTGGACCGGGGTGAAAATGGGAGAGTCAGTCATATCAGTAGATGAAGGGAAGGATGCGCCGGACCCGCCGTGTGTCCAGCTCGTCCGGGAATTCCTGTCTGTAGAGTTCGTAGATGCGGTCCGCCCGCGGCGCCAGGTTCGCGAAGGTCCACAGCGCGAACACCGCGCCGGACCAGGACCAGGTCAGGACGGCGAAGCCCAGCCATTCGATGAATTCCCCGAAGTAATTGGCGCTCGTCACGAAGCGGAACATCCCGCCCTGGGGCAGGTAGTGCGCCGTGTCGCCGGGCTTGCGCAGGTGCCGGATGATGCTGTCGGACCGGATGTTGACGAACATCCCGGCGAAGAACAGCAGCGTGCCGGCCAGGAACGGAAGTCCGGTCAGCCAGCCGGCGGGGTAGGCATCCTCGGGCGAGAGGTAGAAGATCCACCCGCCCTGCATAAAGGCGTTGAGCGTGTTGAACAAGGCTCCCATCAGGATGATGCTGACGGGCATCCGGCTGCGGCCGCGTATCTGCAGGGGGAAGATGAAGGAGCGGTGGAAATAGTGGATCTCGAAGAGCAGCAGGAAAATCAGCCGCACGGGATCGCCCCGCCGGGGGGAGAGCCACCACAGGAGCAGCATCGCGATGAAGACGGGGGCCTCCATCAGCACCCAACCGAGGCGGTTGTCCAGGGACGGCCCCCATTTCCTGCTGTAGAATTTCCCGTAGCCGGCGTTGACGCGGTAGAGGCTGAAGAAGACGACCACCGCCAGCAGCGCCATCACGATCAGGAATATGTAGAACGCCTGTAGGGAAACCACGTATCAAAGATACGAAAAATCCGACAGTTTTCAGAAATTATTATTATCTTTGCTTGATATGGCGAAAGAATGCAAGTGGATACTCAAGGAGCCGGCCGATCCCGCCAAGGTCGAGCGGCTTTCCGCCGAGGTCGGCATCGACAAGGTGCTCGCCGAGCTTCTCGTCAAGCGCGGCGTGGAGACCTTTGACGAGGCCCGCACGTTCTTCCGCCCCACGCTGGAGGCCCTGCACGATCCCTTCCTGATCAAGGATATGGACAAGGCCGTGGAGCGCCTGCACCAGGCCGTCACCTCCGGGGAGAAAATCCTCGTGTACGGCGACTACGACGTGGACGGCACGACCGCCGTCGCCCTGGTGTATTCCTTCATCCAGCGTTTCACCGACAAGGTCGACTTCTACATCCCGGACCGTTACGACGAGGGCTACGGCGTGTCCTACAAGGGCATCGACTGGGCCGCCGACGGCGGATTCGGGCTCATCATCACGCTCGACTGCGGCATCAAGGCCATCGACAAGGTGGAGTATGCCCGGAGCAAGGGGGTCGAGGTCATCATCTGCGACCATCACCTCCCGGAGGAGTCCCTCCCGAAGGCCGTGGCCGTGCTGGACCCCAAGCGGGAGGACTGCCATTATCCCTTCGACGACCTGTCCGGCTGCGGCGTGGGCTTCAAGCTGGTGCAGGCCTATTCGCAGCAATACGGCATTCCCTTCGAGTCGCTGATCCCCCTGCTGGACCTGCTGGTGGTCAGCATCTCCTCCGACCTCGTGACGATGGTGGGAGAGAACCGCGTGCTCGCGCACTTCGGGCTCAAGCAGCTCAACGAGCACCCCTGCAAGGGCCTGGAGGCTATGATCAACCTCTCCAACCTCGAGCCCGGACACATTTCCATCGACGACATCGTGTTCAAGATCGGCCCGCGCATCAACGCCGCCGGGCGGATGGAGTCCGGCCGGATGGCGGTCGAGCTGCTCAAAGCCACGGACGCCCGCACGGCGATGCTGATCGGAGAGAAGATCAACGAGAACAACAACGAACGCAAGAATATCGACCGCGAGATCACCCAGGAGGCCCTGGAGATGGTCCAGGCCGGCAAGTGCCTGAGCAGCGAAAACGCCACGATCGTCTACAATCCCAAGTGGAGCAAGGGCGTGGTGGGCATCGTCGCCTCCCGGCTCGTCGAGGCCTACTACAAACCCACGGTCGTACTCACCAAATCCAACGGTTTCGTGACGGGCTCCGCCCGCAGCATCGCGGGCTTCGACCTCTACGAAGCCATCGAGAGCTGCGCGGACCTGCTGGAGAATTTCGGCGGACACGTGTATGCCGCCGGCCTCACCCTCAAGGAGGAGAACCTCGCGGAGTTCGCCCGCCGGATGGACGCCTTCATCGCGGGCAAGGTGACCACGGAGATGCTCACCCCCATCGTGGAGATCGACGCGCAGCTGGACTTCGCGCAGATCACCCCGAAGTTCTCCCGCATCCTCAAGCAGTTCCAGCCTTTCGGCCCCGGCAACAACAATCCGATCTTTATGACGGAGAACGTCTATGACGCGGGCTCCGGCCGCAAGGTCGGCGGGGGTGGCGTCCACCTCAAGCTGGACCTCATCCAGGAGTCGCAGCCCTACCACCAGATCCCTTCGATCGCCTTCAATATGGCGGACTATTATGATTACATCCGCGAGGGCAACCCGATCGACGTCTGCTACGCCATCGTGGAGAATTATTACCGCGGCTCCGCATCCATCCAGCTCCGCATCCGCGATATGCGGGAGCGCGAGGACATCCTTTAGCCAATGAAGAGCGGCGACGTCATTTTCCGTTTCATCCTGGCCCTGCTGCTCTCCTGCGACATTATGGCCGTCCTGTTGTATTTCAGCCTTCCCCTCGGCGGGAATTACCTGTCCGGCGTCTTCGAAGACGGTCCGGCAGCGAAGGTGATGGAGAAGACCCAGGACATCTGGGGCTGGGTGCTGCTGGGCCTGAACCTCGTCGCCCTGGCGGGCATCCTGACCTGCCCGACGAAGGACTTTTCTTCGAAGAAGGGGCAGAAGCCCGGCGCGCGCCTGATGTTTCCCGCTTTCTGCGGGACGCTGGTGCTGTGGGCGTTGCTGGTGATCCTGGGCTGCAGGCCTTTCCTGGCCGGCGTGGTCCAGTTCGGCCGATGGTACGGCTTCGCGACCATCGCCGGCGGCGTCCTGCTCGTGCTGCTGATGTATCTGCTCGGTTCGCGCTGCATCCCCCTCGTGCGCTCCGTCGAAGGACTCGGGAACGGCTTCCCCCGCGGGCTTCGCATCGCCGAAGGGCTGCTCGTCGCCCTCTTTGCGGCGGCCGCCGCCTATGTCGCCTGGAAGAGCCAGCGCTGGTACCTGCTGCCGGCCGGCATCCTGCTGGCGCTGCTGCCGGGGACCCTGTGCGAATGGGCTCTCGCGAAGCGCCGCTCGGGCGTACGTCTCGGCTACCTCTGCCTGCGGGCCCTTCGGGGCATCGGGCTGGTCGCCTTCTTCCCGGTCACCGTCCCGGTACTGCTCTACGCCCTGTTCTCTTCCCGTTCGAAATAATTACAAGGCAAGAATCTTCCCGGCCACTTCGTCGGGGCTGAGGCCGTCGGTGTCGACGGCATAAGGCGCCAGGGCATAGATGTCCCGGCGGGCGGCGTAGAGCGTTTCCGCGTCAGCGAAGAGGGGCCGGGAAGCGTCGGCCTCGCCGAGCCGCTCCCGGATGGTCTCCAGGCGGGTGCGGAGCCAGACGCAGCGGGTCCGGGCGAAAATGATTTCGCGGGCCTGGGGAACGGTGAGCGTGCCGCCGCCCAGGGCGAGCACGGTGTCGCCGCCTGCGGCGTCCGCCTCGCCGAGCACGGCGCGCAGCGTCTCCAGCTCTATGGCACGGAACGCCGCCTCCCCGCCTTCCGTGAAGATTTCAGGGATAGAACGGCCTCCACGCGCGACGATCTCCGCGTCCAGATCCACGAAACGGGCCCCCAGACGCTCCGCGAGCGCCCGCCCCGTGCTGCTCTTGCCGCAGCCCATGAATCCGGTGAGGGAAATCGTCATTTTCGATAAGATTGCCGGGCAAAGATACACGCATTTCGCCAAAAAATCCCTATCTTGTCAAACTAAATTTTTTGTACTATGTCACTGAATAAAGTCATGTTGATCGGTAACGTTGGAAGAGACCCCAATGTACGTTACCTCGAAGGAAACAATCCCGGCGCCCAAGGCCGGAAAGTCGCAACGTTCACCCTCGCCACCTCCGAGCGCTACCGCGACCGCAGCGGAGAGACCCGTGAGAACACGGAATGGCACAACATCGTCGCCTGGGGACAGCCCGCGGACGTCTGCGAGCGCTTTGTCCGCAAGGGCACCCAGCTCTATATCGAGGGCAAGCTCCGCACCCGCAAGTACACGGACGCCCAGGGCCAGGAGAAATATACCACGGAAGTCAACGTCGACACCCTGCAGCTGCTCGGCCGCCGCGACGGCGACGCCGCCCCCTACCCGACCGACCAGCCCGCCGGCAATTACCCGCCGCAGGGCGGCTACCAGCCCCGTCAGGGCGGATACCAGCAGCCCCCGCAGCAGCCGGTCTACCAGCAGCCCGCGCCCGCCCAGGCGGCTCCGCAGGCTCCCGCCGCCCCCGTCATCGACGAAGGCCCCACCGACGATCTCCCCTTCTAAAATTTAACCCGCCATGTCAGAAAGAATCCAACGGTTGATGAACGACAATCCGGTGGCGCGGTGGACCGTGCTGGCCCTCGTCGCCCTGATGATGTTCTTCGCCTATATGTTCGTGGACGTGATGTCCCCGCTCAAGTCCCTCGTCGAAGCCAACCTCGGATGGAACAGCGCCGTGTTCGGCAAATACGCCGCCTCCGAGTACATCCTCAACGTCTGCGGCTTCCTCATCCTCGCCGGCATCATCCTCGACAAGCTCGGGGTGCGCTTCTCCGGCATCCTGTCCGCCGGCCTGATGGTCCTCGGCGCCGCGATCAAGTTCGTCGGCGTGAGCGACTGGTTCCAGACCACGGGCTTCGCCCAGTGGCTCGGCAGCTGGTGGGTGGAGATGCCCGCCAGCGCCAAGATGGCTTCGCTGGGCTTCATGATCTTCGGCTGCGGCTGCGAGATGGAGGGCACCAACGTCTCCAAGATCCTCGCCAAGTGGTTCAAGGGCAAGGAGATGGCCCTCGCGATGGGCCTTGAGATGGCCATCGCCCGTCTGGGCGTGTTCGGCGTGATGTGGATC
>JAEEGG010003808.1_pt1 | contig 37292 bp, 35 predicted proteins | sample 9134161 | NCBI WGS metagenome assembly JAEEGG01 (sample SAMN16246543, study PRJNA631951) | gut metagenome | biome: gut microbiome; feature: rumen; material: CR-attached | host: Bos | place: Iran: Karaj | collected 2018-10
CTTAGCTATTAATTTCTAACTCAAACTATAAACTGACTCTGAACTCTAAACTCTTAATCGGTCAAGGTTATCGTTAAGGTTAACGTTAAGTTTAAATTCTGTGATTTCTGTGTGAGTTAAGTTTTTCAGCGCAGCGGTGTTTTTTCCAGATGAAGAGGTGATTCAGGATGAATGATGATAAGTTGTAAAGAGATCTGCGAAAGCTCGCTTTCTGGCAGTCTCTTGACGAATTAGCATCAAGGCACGAAGTGCCACCTCTTCACCTGGTGTTTTTCCTGTTTTTGTTTAAATCTGCGGTATCTGCGATATCTGCGTGAATTTAAGGTTAGGGTTCCAACTATTAACTCTTAACTATTAACTGCAGCTCCGCTGCCCGTTAAGGTTAAGGTTAAAGTGAACGTTTGTCGGCAAAGCCGACTTAACTCTTAACTCTTCGCTCGGCGCTTGCGACGCTTGACACTTCAAGAACTCTTAACTAATAATAGTTGTTTCAACGCATTGAGTATCCCATCGTCATCGACAGATGTGGTGACATAGTCAGCCTGCTGTTTCAGTTCATCGATAGCATTGCCCATTGCCACGCCTATACCAGCCTGCAGGATCATGGACGTATCGTTGCCGCCGTCGCCGAAAGCTATGGTATGGCTGGGATCGAACCCCTCATGTTGAGCCATCGCCAGAATGCCCTTGCCCTTGTCGGCGCCGTTGGCAGTGATATCCGTGAACTCAGGATGCCATCGTCCCGACACACAATGCGGCATACGCGCCAACAGCTCAGGCTCGTAGTCCTGTGCGAAGAACGGCGTCAGCTGCAGGATATCCTGTTGCAGCACCACGTCCAGTGGCGCCGCCTTGTCAAACTCCTTCACCGCCAGCATCTGTCGGAATATGCGGTCCACATCCCCTTTGGCATCCATCACCGCCACATCCTTCCGTCCCACCACTATGAGGCTATACCCCTTCTCCCTGGCATCCTCCACACACGTCATCACATCCTGCTTGGGAATAGGCTGACAGCACACTATCTCATCCCCAACATAGCATAAGGCGCCGTTGGTGGTTATATACCCATCTATCAGATGTTCTATAGCCCCCAGGTTAGTGATTATTACAGGCGGTCGTCCCGTGGCGATAAACACCCTCGCCCCCTTCTCCTTGGCCAGTGTCAAAGCCCGTATCGTCGACTCCGGTATCCCATGCGTCCTGAAACTCACCAGTGTCCCATCAATATCGAAGAATAACGCGAAAGAATTTTTCATTGTCATGAAAAAATAACCTTAACCTTCGCTCGGCGCTTCCACAGCCCATTCGAGCGAAGCGAGGCCCTCTCCCTAACAGGGGTAGTGAGGGAAACAGACGATTGACTGAATGTCAATCGGCCCCGAACGACCGAGACTTATCTCCTAAGTCGAGGACGGGTTGCGGGGAGAGAGGCCATTAACTCTTAACTAAAAATGTATCGTATAATGATAACTCAGGCCGCCAACAAAATACTTGCCGTTAGTAAGGCCTGCCTGCACGTACAGATGGCGCCAGAGGAGCACGTCGGCACCAACATTAACATATGCCCCATCCCACTCTGCCATCACGCGCAGGTCACGATAGAACTTGGGACGGAAGGCAACTCCACCAACGACTCCCCGTCGGTTGCTGTTCATGTCGTTGACAAAATACCTGTAGCCAAGGTGTGCAGCTAATTCATAGCCCTTAATGTCAAAATGCTTAGACGCTACTATGTAAGCATTCTGATAATTCGTACTGCCGTGTTGCGCCAGCCATTTCTCAAAGAACTGTTGCATATCATCTGCACCAACAGCTATTGCCGGCCACCATTTTCCTTCCTTCAGCGGACGTAGTTTCAGACTCAAGCGACGATCTTCATTGTAATAGCCCACTGGTTCATTAACATCCTTATTCTTGTGAAACTTCAAAAGCGTACATGCATACGACAGTTCAACCCAGCTCCATGGTGCTATGCTTATGAAATAACCGCCTGTATTGTATTTCTCGCCCTCACACACCAACTTATCTGGAGTGATATGATCGTTGAGGAAGAAGGCACCGCCGCGAAATGTTCCAGCCTCCGCAGTCTCAGCAGTCGGAACGGCTATCATTCCCGTTGTTCCACAATACTCCTGTGCCAATGGCTTGACAGTCCAAGCCACCAACATCAAAAACGCTATTATTATCTTCTTTTCCAATTTTGTATATCCTAAACCGTAAACTGTAAACTGTCCACTCGGCGCTTGCGACGCTTGACCCTTCAAGAACTGTCAGCCGTCAACTAAACAACGTCCACAAAGGTACAACATAATTCTCTCGCGCACCGCCTAATCCATGTTAATTTTCTTTAAACGCTCTCAACCTTAACGATTGCTCGGTGCTTGCGACGCTTCTTCGAGCTTGCGAGTCTGAAGAACCTTGACTTTGGCCTCACGCAGATCTCGCAGATGACGCAGAAATTGATATTGACATTAACGTTGAACTACCACTCGAGGACATGAATCTGTTTAATCCGTGTCATCTGTAGCGAAAGAAGTTTCCGTGTATTTCCGTTCTTTTCCGTGTTTTCCGCTGTCGAATAACAATGAGAGTATCCGTGCAATGAAAAGAAAAAGCCCCGCGGACCTTAGTCCCCGGGGCTATCATTATCGTTCAGAGGTCTTCACCTCTTACACTAATCTCATTTGCTCCAGTCGTCGCCCCATACGTTGTATGAGTCTCGGGTGGTAGAGGTAACATCTTGTTTAACCCAGCCGCCGTCTTCAGTAGTCCCACCGCCTATAATCACAGAATCTGCAATCAGCGACTCACAGTCTACTACCATGAGTTGCATTTGGGGTATGATATATGTCTTTTTCATAATGGTCATTATTCTCATTTATTATTTTACGATGACTTTTTTGCCGTTGACGATATAGAGACCCTGGGTGGGTTGGTTCACACGACGACCACTCAGGTCATACCACACATTATTACCATCGCCATTGAAGAGCGACTTGATGGCATCGACAGAATCGAAATCGAGGGCAAAGCCCTTAACATTGCCTCCTGCATCACTAATCTTAGAAGCCTCGAGATATGCACGGTTAGCCTTAAGCTTCGAACCAGTCCAATGATAGAAACCGACCTTATCATCATATTTTCCAAGGAAGTAATCAGTGTCGCCTGATACTTCCTTTTCAAAATAAATTCCCGTTAAAGCGGTCTCCGTAGAGATGGCTGAAGAAGAAGCAGCGCTAATAGTGGCTGTTGCCGAAGCAGATGTACCTTTCAACAGAATAGGAGTACCTGCCGACACTTCACCTGTCACCTCTGTCATGGTCAATGCTGATTTAGCATTATTGACAGTCAGTGTATAAGCGGAAGCGCCCGTGATTGTGGCATCAAATGGTAGACAGATGGTTGCATAATAGCTACCATCAATAGGACCGTTGAGCGTAATACCCAGCGTTGACACTTCCTCGAATGTCCACTGAGCCATTTCATGGGTCTGGTCTGTAGGACTACCTGCAACTACTTTTGTCTCCGTATTCTTAAGGGCATAGAAACCAATGCCCAAATAATTAGCATAATTGTCCACGCCATTTCCATATGCGATGGAGAATGCACCTACGCCAGGAGCTGTAACTGCAAAATGAACATACTTGTCGAAATTCGTTGATGTTAATCCTTCATACCCATCAGTCCTACCATATACCCAATTCAGATACTCACCTTGAGTGCTCATATATAGATGAGACGCATTTTCTACGAAGGTAAAGTGTGCCGATGCGTCTTTGGCTGCTTCCTCCGCTGTCAGGTCTGCAAAGACGGTGCCACGAGTACCGCTGGCCGTTACGCGCATATACTTACCATTGTAGTTGTTCTTAACCAGATAGAACTTGCCCGTTTGGGGAAGATTGAAGTTCTCAGCATTTCTCACGACTGCTAACAACTCATCATAAGTGGCTGTGCTGCACGTTGTCAAAGCTGCCGTATAAGTGGCATTGTGTGTCTGAGCTACGGAAGACTTCAGTTGGAACAAGTCAGAACCAGCAGCATCGAAGAAGGGCTTGATATTAGCCACTACGCTGGAAGCCAAATTCGTCAGAGCATTGATAACAGGAGTGGGATCGAAATCTGCTGCCTCGATTATGGCTACCGAGTTACCTGCGTCTGTCGTGCTCCAAGAACCGAAACTGCATCCGTTAGGATTACAGTTCATATAGTTAGAACCACTCTGGAACTTGAACAGAGGCCCTGTAAGTGCATTCAATGTAACGGCAGTTGGGGTATCTGTCAAAGCAGTTCCGTTACCTGCTACGAACTTACCATCCTGAACGCTCCAAAGATAATAGGCATTGTCATAGTTGACAATGGCGAAATTATAAATTGTATAGTTTGAACCGCTCTTCGCTGTATTTGCCAACTCTCCGTTATCAGTCGTGAAAGTACCGCGCTCTGTCACCAATGTGTAGGCTTTATTATTACTCAAGCCAGCAAGGGTAGCAACCACGCCTGCTTTATTGGTACGAGCCACCGTTATAGTGCAATCGCTTGTGCCGATAGTTCCACTCGGAGTATAGTCATAGACAAATGTCTGGGTGAGCAACGATGCCGGTACGGAAACGGCAGAATTCTTTGGTTGCATAACAACTTCACTTGCAATCAATGTTTCACCATCACGAACTTCGTATGTAACATTTACCTGAGTGTTGAATGTCTCCAAGGCCTCAGTCGGATCGAAGTCTGCAACTTCGAGGATTTTAGCTTTATTTCCGGCATCAGTCAGGCTATTATAGAACGTAATTACTGCAGGATTATAACCATTAGAAATGCCTGCATGATAGGTTCCGTCTTGGAAAGCTACTACAGTAGGATAGCCTGTATCTCCTGTGCCTGTCAGGAGGGTAACGTTATCACCGGCAACATCCGTCAGGGTCGTGTAGTTTCCAGACTTACTGACGAACTTCTTAGCGCTGACGCTGTAAAGATAGTAATTACCACCATGAGAAATGAAAGCAAACTGCTGTTTGGGATCTGCCTTCATAGGAGCAAAGCCAGCTTTAGTCGTTGAAGTAACGGCTGTTCCGCTATTTTCAACCATCCATGCACCACGATCATAGGTAGTGATGTAGTATGCCTTGTTAGCGTTGACTTCCGAAATGCCTGTTATGAAAGGATCTACTTCTTGGATGGTGTGCTGGGTATTGGTTCCAGCTGCCTCCCAACCAACACAGCCACTACCACCATTGTGGATATAACGATAGCCATCATAGGAACCAGTATTATTTGGACGGACAACAGTATAACCATTATAAGACTCAAAGTAGAAAGCTGTTGTGGGTGTTGCATCCGTATTGATAGCAGTGCTAATCTGAACATCACCTACATATTTCTCCGACTTATAACCCTTGAGGTAGAAATTACCACTGCCTGCGGATACCAACTGAATCACTTCCTCATTACCTGTTGGTGATGCTACGTAGGAACAGGCAGATTCACCAACGACTAGGTATTTGTCGCTGCGGCAGAAGAGGGAAATATTTGCCTCGAATGCCTTCAGTGCATTATTCAGTTCGGTCTCATTTGCAGCGTTACGGACAGCTGTTATGTTGGCAGATGTGTAAACGGAGAGGGAAGAGAGGGGAGCCAAACGAGCCAAAACATCTTTCTTTGTTAATGCAAATGACAGGTTAACAGTTCCTGCATCAACTTCAGCCTTTGAGACCGGTACTTCTATGATATTCCATGAAGTACCTTCATTGTCGTTTGCTGCAGGCTGCCAATAACCGATTGTCGTGTGACCGCCCTGGTCATCCCAGCAGTTAGCTGTAGCACCGCTGGTCAAACTCACGCAGAACACCCCTGACTTATGCGGATTCTCAGGCAGATACCATACAGCACCTTCAGCAGTCGCACTGCTATGAGAAGCCAACTTCAAAGATGGGTCAGTAGCAGGTACGATGCTAACGCCGTCGCCATTTGCCATGAAATACCAAATGGAAGTTGCGCCACCATCGGCAGATGTAACTTGCTGAAGCTGTACTGATGCCCCGGCGTAGTTGGCATATTTACCAGAACGGAAATTCTGAATGACGTAATAAGTAGGATTGTTAGCATCTGTCGTCAGCGTAGGCTGAGTGACCGTAGCCCATGCCCCCACTGTTCCCAGCAGGGCACATAAAAGAAGTAGGAATTTCTTCATAAAAATGTAGTAATTAGTTATTTATAGTTATATCTTTCTCAAAAAACCGCGCAAAGATAGAGAAAGAATTGTATGAAAAGATAAGTCAAGTGGTTAAATATCATTAATTGAACCTCTAGGGATACAAATCGGGTGTACGCGGTACACATATAACCGCATTTTTTTGCAAAAAAGTCAAATGTCACACAGAAATCACTCTAAAAAGGCTCCAGGCCGATAACTTTCTATCTGGTCTCTGCAACTATGTCGGGGAGGGCCTAAACAGAAAGTAGCCTCTGCGCTTGTGAAATCTCTGGTTTACCTCCTCGACAGACCGATTCTTCCTTCATACAGCAAAGGTAAGAAACTGTCTTGAGTTGTCTGTCATCTTTCTTGTTTTTTTTATTTTTATGCGACTTCGTCGCAATCCTCCGCAAAGTTAGAGTGATTTCTGTGTGAGGTCATAGTAATAGTTAGTAGTTAATAGTTATCGTTAAGGTTAAGGTTAAATTTCTGCGTTATCTGCGATATCTGCGTGCTTATTGACAAACGATAAACTATCAGATTTTTTTTTTCAAAATCCGTCAAACACTCCGACATCCCGAAATCCGCTACTGGAGCGGGCTGCGGTGGCCTTAGTGATGCGGAGTGTTGTGGTCTGCGATTTTGATATCCAGAATTCGAGCAAAACCGTAACCTGGCGCTTTATGGTTAAGGTGCCTAAAATTAGAGGCCTATGTTTTTTCTGTTTTTAGCTTCAGCTCAAAAGATAAGCAAAAGTCAGATATAATCTATAAATCACCGAGTGATTTATAAAAACCACCGAGTGATTTTAAGGAATTATTTAATGTCTTAAAAGCTTTTCCTTTGACTGGAGAATTATTTAATTCATATTAAACTGCTGCTGGAGGCAGTGAATGCCAGAAATGAGTATTTTGAGCCTGTACACACACAGTATTTTCGCGCCAAAAAGCAACACTCCGCATCACTAAGGCCCTTGAAACCCTTTACCAGCGCGGTTTTCGGGATGTCGGAGTGTTTGAGCCATTTTAAAAAAAATAATAAAAATGGGGCACGTTTCCCCTCAACGTACTTTAGTGCTTTAACCCCTAACCGTCGCAACGCGAATCTCACCAGTACGTGCCCCCTCTCCGCCTGCTCGCAACCATGCGCCAATCCCTCCCCACTCAGGCATGGGATGAGCTGGATTCAGCCGCCTGCAATTGGCTGATTGTGAGCTAAAGACCAACCTCCCTCGGTCATAGAAAAACTAAAGAGGCTGTGTCAAATATGACACAGCCTCTTTGTACTTTTTTTGGGGTAGGACGCTTCGCTTATTAACTCATAATTCTTCGCTCGGCGCTTGCGACGCTTGACACTTCAAGAACTCTTAACTAAAACTTAATCGTGTAATGATAGCTTACTCCTCCCATGAATCCCTTGCCATGCACAAGAGCTGCCTGGATGAAGAGATGGCGCCATAGTAGAACATCTGCACCAACATTCACTCCTACCCCATCCCACTCTGCGACAACCCGAAGAGGACGGTAAAACGCAGGCCGCAGTGTTACTCCTCCTGCTACTCCCCGCCGGTCTCTATTGATATCTGATGCATAATACCTATACGCCAAATGCGCTCCGAGTTCGTAACCTTTGATATCGAAGTGCTTTGTCAGGACTCCATAAATATTTTGGTAATAGTTATTGCGATTATCACCAGTCTTAAAGCCCTTAACCCGCCCCACATCATCAAATCCTAACGCTATAGCTGGCCACCATTTTCCCTCATATAGAGGAGTCACCTTCACATTAACGCGTCTATCTTCATTGTAGAACCCAAGTTTTTCATCATCTTTATTATTCTTGTGCATCCACAACAGTGAAGCTGCGTATGAGATTTCAATCCATTTGAAGCCAGTAATGCCAATTGAATATCCCATGGTATTTTTCCTTGGCATCTGCTCAGGTAAGAATTCTTGGTGTAAGAAATTAAAGCCACCACGGAAAGTTCCTGCAGAATCAGTTTCAGCACTTTGAACCTGCAACAATCCTGTTATCCCTGAATAATCCTGTGCAGATAATTTACCGCTTATAAAGCTGATTGTAATAAGTAAAAAGAGAACTGTTTTTACCCTTTTCATTTCGTTTCCTCGTTCTAATGATTTCCTCATCATCCTCCCAATCTTCTTGGGCCACCAAGACATAATATTAGGAATATGCCACCAGGCTTCAGCTGGTGCATAGTGGTAGAACTCACGTGCCTGCTTCGTCATGCGCCATAGGTGCTCTATGCCGTGGGCCATCATGTTCTTGTTCTTATACTTGACATTATGACCGAAGTTACCACGTTCCTGCATGTTCTGCCACAGCGCAGGCAGACGCTCACGGTCTTTCTCCGTAATCTCAAACGGGAACTGTCCTTCAGGCAGTCCGAGATACTCTGTGAGCAACGCACCAAGACCAGTATAAGCCTTCAGCAAGCCTAAGCCCTTCAAATGCCTCTCAAGCACATCGAAAGAATAATTATCAACTGTTAATTCTTCATTCTTAAATTGCTGCGAAAGCACCCTTGCCCAGTCGCAGAACTGCCTCAAGGCGATGCCGTCGGCAATCAGATGTTGGAAGATATGAATGAAGATAAACAACGCATTATATGTCGGGGCTAAGGTTGGCACATCATAGTCATTCACCTTCACAGTATATGGATGCGCCAATATCTCAGGCATCACAGTCCGTGTCCAATACCTCTCATGTCCTGGGTAGCAGAACATCGTCATCCTGTTATGCATCTCATAGACAACGCCATTCCATTGGAAGCTGACATCCTTCCTTGCACTCAAGTCATTCAGCTTCAACCCTATCTCGTCTCGGAAATAAGCCACAGCCTTATCCCAATCCTCATGATAGCAGTAGAAATCAATATCCCCGCTTTGTCGCAGGCTATGGTCTGGGTACAATGCCCCCACCGTCTGTCCTTTGAACACGAAAATACGGATGCCATTCTCTGCCATACGTTGACAGAGCTCTACCACGGCCTTATCCATCATCGCATTCTGTCGCCTGATACTCTGCTGCACAGCAAACAAATTCAGCGCATCCTCACGTTCCAACTTAATCCCAGAGTCCATCAGTCCCTGAGACACAAGTCCGACCACCGCCTGTTCCTGTGCCAACTGCATCAGCGACGTGAACTCCTCATGCGACAATCGCTGCCCATTATAATCCAAATGCGTCCCCCACAACGAGGAACGCAGCAAATCAAAGAAAGGATATTCCATTTGTTCAGAGTTGATGTTAGCGTTGAGCGTAGAGCGTAGAGCGGTTAGCGTAGAGCGGGTAGCGTAGAGGGGGTAGCGTAGAGCGGTTAGCGTAGAGCGGTTAGCGTAGAGCGTTTAGCGTAGAGGGGGTAGCGTAGAGCGGTTAGCGGGTAGCGTAGAGCGGTTAGCGGGTAGCGTCTATTTGTTTTTGGAATGAAGCTCGTAAACCTGATAGTTGTTTACCTATGACGTTTATCCGCTCTTTTTCTGTTTCAAACTCTTCATCGTTGACATATTCCAAGTCATGTGCTATATCAAGTTGGCAAAGAGCCTCCGTTAAAGAGCCGTATGCGACTTCCAAGAAATGGATTTTCTCTTTATTTGAAAAGCGACCTGATCCTTCTGCAATGTTTGAAGGTACGGATGTGACAGAACGTCTTAACTGGTCTCCAAGAGCATAAGTCTCATATTTGGGGAACTTTTCGAGTATCCGATAGACACTCTTCACTAATTCCTTAGCCTCTTGATAAACCCTTAAATCGAAAAACGAAAACTTATCCATATCTAACCACTAACCTCTAACCACTAACCTCTAACCGCTAACCACTAACCGCTAACCTCTAATCCCCTCCTTAATACAATCCACAATATACCTCACGTCATCATCTGTCACATACGGACCAGCAGGCAGGCAGAAGCCGACTTTGAACAATTTCTCCTCTATGCCACGCGTATACGCCACACTTGCATCAGAAGTCTGACAAACAATGCCGCTTGTCAACTCGTCAACTGTCAACTTGTCAACTTCACCCCTGTACACCGGCTGGCAATGCATCGGTTTCCACAACGGACGACATTCCACCTTGCGCTCAAGCATGAATACGCGAAGCGCCTCCACGTTATCATTCGGCTGACAGTCCGTAGTAGCACTGTCTACGGCATGGATTACACCTGCAGCACCGCCCACGGCCGTCTTAATAACCTCCTTATAAGCATTCTCCTGCCCCTTAACCTTCACATCCGGATCTATTGTAGCGGCACATAGCCAGAAGTTCGAATCAAACTTGTTTAGGTTAAGTTTTTCGTTATAGTCATTCGGCTGCTTATGAATATGAATGCCAGGCACATCTTTAAGGAGTTCTTCATACAGCGCTTGTACATGCTTGTGGTGAGCGATATGGTCTTCAAGTACCGTCATCTGACCGCGACCAATACCTGCACACACGTTACTCATTCGGTAGTTGAAGCCGATGGCAGAATGTTGATAATAAGGATAAGCATCACGCGCCTGCGTGGCATACCACATAATCTCATTCCCAGCCTCCTTGTCAGGACAGATCAATGCGCCACCGCCAGATGTAGTAATCATCTTATTGCCGTTGAACGACAGAATGCCATACTTACCAAACGTACCCAGTACCTGTCCGTTGAAGCGGGAGCCCATACCTTCGGCAGCATCCTCGATGACCGGGATACCATATTTATCTGCAATTGCCATTATCTCGTCAATGCGATACGGCATACCGTAAAGTGCCACAGGCACAATAGCCTTCGGGTACACGCCCGTCTTCGCCTTGCGGTCTATGATGGCAGCCTCCAGCAGTTCCGGATCCATGTTCCATGTCTCACCTTCCGAGCCTACGAAGATAGGTTTGGCGCCCAAGTAAGTGATAGGATGGCTTGAAGCGCAGAACGTGAAGCTCTGCACAATTACCTCATCCCCAGCCTTCACGCCACAGGCAATCAGTGCCAGGTGCACTGCTGCCGTACCAGATGCCAGGCACACTACCCTCTTGTTTAAATCTGCGCAATCTGCACCATTTGCGTTATCAGCGTGGTTGACGAAGGCCTCCAAGTCAGCCTCAAAAGCATTGACATTTGGCCCCATAGGCACCACCCAGTTTGTGTCAAATGCCTCTTTCACGTATTTCTGCTCCATGCCATCCTCACTCATGTGCGCCAGGCACAGATAAATCATTTTTCGTTCAGACATATTATATTTTATTTTTTATTAAGCCCTATACAACGGGAAATAATGTGAGGTTTCATCGAAGTTCGCATCTGATTCCCTACGAATCTTTACGAGCTCATCATATTTTTCTTGGTCAAACACTTGCTTTCCTATTGAGAACTGATAATCGGAAAACCTATTGAAGGCTATCTTAAATTTATAGAGGTTGTCCTCGCCAGAACCCACTCCGCCACCTAGATGGAATGTTTTCATACCTTGCTCATATCCCCATAGAGCTGCCTTGTAGAGTAATAGGTTAGATGGAGCAAGATTCCGGTAGTTAATATCAGAACCACTAAGGTGATAGTTCAACCTACCATTAGCAAATATCATTATGGACATCGCTATCGGTCGTCCTTCATACATTGCATAGAACAGTTCGTAATTGTCATGAAGATCATGGTCAATACTCTCATAGAAAGGACGCTTGAAGTAGTAGTACTCCTCGGCATTATCCTTCTGCATCGTGGCGTTATATATTTCCATAAACTGATCCATGAGTTCCATCCCCTTCCCGTGCTTAATCTCAATGCCGTTCTTCTCTGCTTTACGAATCATATTACGATTCTTGGAGTGGATATTCGTCCAGATAATATCTGGCGATGAAAGATCCATGGCAACTGTCTTGCCCAAGTCAATTACGTTTGAGATACACTTCATTGGTTCTGCATTCTTCAGCACGGGATGATAACGCACAAAGTTATCCACGATATGCTCTTCATCCATCTTAGACTCGTATACCTTCCAGAATACCTGAAGGTTCTGTACCGAGACATCTCCTTCGAATAAGACACCACCATAGCCATATGGCGTTACCGAATCATATATTCCTGGTAATGCTGTTGACCGACGCATATACACATATACAGCACGCAAACCATTCTCCTCGTAATACATTAGGAATGGTTCACCATCACCATGTATTTGGAAGGCCTTCACATAGCCGCTTAGGTAGTAGACATCATGTTCTACAAATGAACGAACAATAACATCCCATTCATCAGCTTGTGTTATAGACAGTAATCTTATCATGACTGAAATACCTGATTTATCAAGTTGGCCATATCTTCTATTTCACTGGTAGAATAACGTCCATCGCAATGAATAGACAAAATTCTATCACTCATGCCTCTAACCATAGAATGAGTATTCTCTGGAACATTCCACAAAATTGCGGGGTAGATATTCCTTTCTATTAGTCCTTTTCTCCATTTATCACGCAATTCAGCCGACGGCGCCAATATAACAAAAGAGAACATATTGCAGGAATCATCTTCAGGCTTCAGCACACGTGCTTTTGTATTTACCAACTGACATAACAACTTCCAGTTTCTTTTCTTTGCATTAAACCACGCATTGATATCAAGCTCTTGTATAAATTTCATTGAGCGTTCATCTATAGGCATTGGCTCAGCGTTATCAAACCATTGTTCAGTTTCTATGAGAATCTTCCTGAACTCATCCTTCGCTACTTCTTCCCCCCTTAGATAAGCTGCTTTCATCTCCATCGCCTTCCACCGTTCTGCTGCTATGCCTTCATTTTTCTCATTTCTCTTCTCACTTTTACTTTCGGACATCACATGTCCTTTCGGACTCCACACCATTCCGCCTTCCGGAATTGGCAGAGTCTTTCTGAGTGATGCAATACACCAGTCTGCTTCACTATAAAGACTCCAATGCCCCATTAGGTCATGCGAATGGTCCTCGATAATAGGAACGGGGATATCTTTCTCATCACGGAAATCACGCATGCCAAAGTAGTTCATCCGAAGCAACACGTCTTCCTCCCTATAAGGTAGCGTGGCTACCGTCCCTCGAGCATCATTAGTCGGGAAATCCTGATAGAATACTATCTCTATATCCGTCATCTGCCGGATCGATTCTATTACCTCATAGCAGAAATACTCAGGTACCCATATTCTCTTCCACCCATATTGACGGATTAAGGCGATAATACATTGTCGCCCATCAGCCATATACCATGCGTTTCGATACACATCGGTAAGATGTGCACGATGCGACAGATACGTATTTAAATAGTGGAAATCAGAGCCGAATTCTTTCATTTATCTGCCCCTCAGTTCGAGGAATCGGTCAAGAGCCATTTCCTCTTTGTAGTTTTCAAACAATTTATGTACATCATAAACAGGTTCATAACCAAGCTCTTCCTTTGCATTGGTAATGTCCATCAGGAAACCGCCGCCACTCTTGCGGTCGGGGTCTACATACTCAATAATGGACGGATGATCTTTTGGTGAGAAAACGTCGATTATGGCTTCACACTGCTGTTGCAATGTAACAGGGATACCAGTACCAACATTGTAAAAGCCACCATCGCGATTAGCTAACACAGCCTTGCAAATCATCTGTGCACAATCATATACATGCACCATGTCCTTAGCATAGTTCCTGTCACCCCAGATAGTAAGGGGCTCACCCTTAATGGCCTTATTGATTTGCTGGTAAAGCGGACGCATGGTCTTCACACCGTTCGGGAAATAATACTGATAGGGACTATACTCGTAGATTGTCGGGAAACGGAACACGAACTTCTTGATTCCGAACTCCTGCCAGTAATGTTCCATCATCTCAATGGCACAATTCTTAGCAATCACATACACAGCATGATCACCAGTGTAAGAGAAGTAAGGTTTGTCATACGGATCAAGCACGTGGTCACTAGGATAGAGAGAGACATCAAACACCGTCTGGCTGAACATCATCCTGTCAGCTTTAACCTTGCGGCAATACTCCAACACGTTGGTCGTTCCTATTACGATGCTGTCAATATACTTGCGAGGATGATACTCGTTCATGTATGAAGGAATCTCTGCTGCCAGGTGAATGACTGCATATACGTTTTCCTGGGGCAGCTTTTCAAAGTCCTCTGCCTTTGTAAGGTCTACTGAGTAGTAAGGCACGCCCTGCTTCGTCCAGAACTCTGTCTTTCTGCGGCCAGAGGCAATCACCTCATACTCATCCTTGTTGAAGAAGTTTAACGCATAGAGGGTCAAATATGACCCCACATTTCCTGTAGCACCGAAAATGATAATTTTTTTCTTTTCCATATTCTATCTTATTTTTGTCTGAAGTTCTTCTCAAAAAGCTCTTCTGCTTCTTTCTTACGAGCTCCCCATCCGAGGTCATCTACCTCGTTCTGCAATCCGTTACCTATATCTTTCCTACGGATAACATTCATTACTGTCATCCATAGAATCTTTATATCAAGACCTAGAGAGAGGTGGTCTACATACCAAACATCATATTCGAACTTTTGGCTATATTTACAAAGGTTGCGTCCATTGACCTGCGCCCAACCTGTAATGCCAGGCCGTACTTCGTGACGGCGAATTTGAGTTTCATTATAAAGAGGTAAGAACCAAGTCAATAGTGGACGGGGACCTATCAAAGCCATATCGCCTTTCACGACATTAATGAGCTGGGGCAATTCATCTAATGACGATGCGCGAACAAACTTCCCGAAAGGAGTTAACCTATCCTTGTTCGGAAGCAGCTCACCATTTGCATCCCTCTCATCAGTCATCGTCTTAAACTTGACCACCTTAAATATCTTATTATTTTTGCCGGGGCGATCTTGAAAGAAGAATACGCCGGCACCTTTATTGAAGAAGAACAGCAATACCGCTACAATTACCATTATTGGTGAAGCGATAATAAGCGCAACTAACGATATGCTGAAATCGAAAAAGCGTTTAAAAAAATGCCTATACATATTATTCAAAGTGTTTCATGATTGCTTGATAAGTATTATCAACCAGATAGTTATCACAGAGGTACTTGTACCCTGCCTCACCCATAGCCTTTATATCAGAGCCCAACATCGTGTTCACGCAATCCGTAAATGCAGCCTCGCTATTGCTCTCACACCAGTACCCAAAACCATTCTGCTGGGCAATTGGCCCCATGTCACAGTTCGGGTCAGTGGCCACAATCACAGGGATATGGTTCTCTAGGTATGCAAGAAGCCGAGACGGGAAATTAGGAATGGTAAACCTATGGTCTAAACAAATCAAGCCAACATTACAGAAGCTAACCAGTTCATCATATTGATCTTTCGGCAATCTGTTAATTAATGTTACATTTGAGGGTTGTGATTCAACGATCCATGCTTCTAATTTGCGATACTCAGTACCGTCACCTACTATCAGGAAATGACAATCATCTCTATTGCTATTTGCGGCAATCGCCTTAATCAAGAAGTCTATACCTTGCGGTTTCCCCAAATTGCCTCCGTAAAGAAAGACCGGACAGTTTGTTGGAATGCCATATCGCCGCATGGTCTCTTCTCTATGGTTATATTGTTTTCCCTCGTGTACCAGTTCCAGACTGTTTGGACAAACCTCTACATGAGTTTTATCAATTTCTGGGTTGTTTTTGATAATATAATTCACATTCGCAGGCGACATACATCCTATATAGTCCGTATTCCTGTAAAGCTTCTTTTCCTTTGACCTGAAATATTTATAGAATAGACTGGCCTCGCTGAACATACCCAAGTCAACCGCATTTTGTGGGAAAATATCCTTCAGCATTAGGTAGGTAGTTGCCTTTGGATTCGACTTCTTTAAATCTCCAATAAGATTCGGGAATGTTATAGGAGGAGTAGAATAGAGAATCAGGTCAAAATGAATGCCTTTGAAATGCTTATTGATGGCTCTCTTGAACTGCGTTTCTACCAATATCGTTCCTATGCCCTTCTCAACCACATTCGTTTTTTGGATATTCAGAGTCTTTACTCTTAAATAGTGGACGCCATCCTCTTCTTCTAGGGAAGTAGGAAGATCTTCCCGGCGCTCACAAGGATACACAATATAAAGCTCGTGTCCCTCCTTGTGAAATTTCCTCATTAGGTCAGAATAGATTCCATGTACGTCTATCTTGACCGTTCTGCCAAGCGTAATAAATATTATTTTCATCTAACTACGTTTTAATAATTTAAGGTTAGTGTTAACGTTAGCGTTAAATAAACTCCACCCATTTGTTAATATTAAATTCCACATCATAGCTATTGGCCAATGACCTTGCATTCTGTCGCATCTCCGCATATTGGATATCAGACATTTCAAGTATCTTATCGAGGTAGCTACCAATTATTTCGGGCGTATTCTCAATCCAATACCCGGCATTATTCTTTTTCAACACCTGCCAAGGTGTGCCTGTGGAGGCTATAACAGGCGTTCCCTGGCTCAAAGCCTCTATAACCACGTTGCCAAAGTTCTCTGAGTGTGACAGCAGACATGAGAAGTGAGCATTCGCATAGAGCTGGAATTTATCCTTACCGAATACATTACCTACAAACTCTACTCTACCCTGCAATCCTTTTTCTTCTATCATCCTTTCTAATTCCTGCTGATAATTATCCTGATTGGGGCCTGCTAGTTTAAGTATGAACCCCGACTGTTTAAACAACTTCGACTGAGCAAGTCCCAATATCAGGCGATCCAACGCCTTAATGCTGTTGATTCTGCCCACATAGAGGAAATATGGAGGTTTGGCGATTACTCTCTCTAACTGCTGTGGCAGTTCAATGAAATTTGGTATAACCACAACCTTTGCATCCTTCACAATATGGTCGTGAATCATTTCTCGTTCTTCGTCCGATGTTGCATGGAAAGTAGCATAACTGCCAAAGAACTTTCGCACGATAGCGATATAATAACGCTTCGCCTTACTCCCCGCCAAAGCTGGGCTAAACAGTTCCCCACGAGGTGACCAAATAATCTTCTTCCCACGCAGACGTGCCATAAAGGCCACTGGCAGCACCTGGCGCTGGAACATATCGCACAGCATCACTACATCACATGATTTCATTTCTTTCCAAGTATGCCATAGCAATTTGAGGAAGCACAGTTTTCCACTCTTGCAATACCTTACCCTAATCCCGTCCACATCAAACCAAGTATCTGGGGTGACTTTTCCCTCTTTGATATGGCCATCTGTGGTAACAACGATGGCCTTTACATCTGTTTTTACCAATGCCTTAGCCAACCAATAGAGCGTATTGGCAGGGCCACCTAAGCAGGAAGGGTAGAATAACGCTGTAGAAATAAGTAATCTCATATCTTGCATTTCACTGCTTTCTATTACATTGAAGTGCATAAATAACACCTATGGTCAACCAATAAGTGCCACATAGGAAACTGCCTGCAGCTAAGACATATCCTTCAATCATCATATGAATGAGGAAGAACCCCAATAAACCAAACAATAAAACAGATGACTGCTTATCAGGAATTTTTTTATATGCCAAATATAGCGAATGGAGATAAATGCCGAGAAAAACAAGAAAACCAAAAACGCCCGTCATTGAGAATACTCCCAACCAAGATGAATTAGGTTCTATCGTTCCCGTTGATCGATCAACAGTGTCAACCGTTTCATCAACAACTGAAAAGCCTACACCTGCTAGAAAATTGTGACGTATTTCATAAATACGAGCCTCCATTTTACTTTCCCTGCTATATGCAATTCCACCTTGTTCTATGTTGTATTCGTTTTTCTGTATTACATATTGAGTAAGGTCGCCCCATAATGGGAATGTAAATGCCATGACAGCCATAGTGATCAATGAATAGCGAAGAAAACGTCCCATCTTACCTGCATTAAGTCGATATACAGACATAATAATTGCTAACAATGTACCTCCCAATGCTCCTCGGCTTGCAGACAAAAGGACGGAACCAAAGCAAGCAAAGGTAATAGCCCACCATAACCATCTCTTTAATCCTTGCTTGTCAATGAATAAAGTTTTTGTAAGAGCATAAATACCTCCGATAGCTGAAACCGGAGCTAGAACCATTGAGTGGTTTGTAAAACCAGAGAAGTGGCCAGCTTCATTATATGCTAAAGTTGATCCGCCACGAACGAAATAATTAATTCCATAGAAATAGCCAACAAATGATGCGACTGAGAATAGCATCATTATTTTCATCAACTTGTCGAGAAGGCCTACTCTGTTCCTGTTCAAAGAATGACACACTATCAATGGAGAGAATGCAATAAGAGTATTAAGAAATAGAAGAAGTCTTTCCCAAGCACGGAAATAATGTGGAGGATGGTTAATCCATATACTAAATACACAAATCAACACAAAGACCAATATTTGCCATGTGCCAACGTGGATTTTCCGAAAACCAAAGATAAAAGAAATCAGAGTAAAAGCGAATATTGAACTAAGATAGTAATTTGTACCAATATTAAATATGCCTGAATATGTTGATAAGGCAATTATCAGAGATAGAACATAAAGAACAATATCATTTACACTTATATACTTCATACAAGACCTAAACCTTTTTTAGCAATAAATAAATCAATTAACTTTGAAATATGAAATGGGGTTCGAATGTGGTATTCTTCTTAGAAGAGCAAAGATTTTTCTTCTTATCATCAACGAATGAAAGCCCAACGACAAATCAATACTTTTAAAATAATAGTGCCATGCCTGCAAACGATTATTCTTCTCACAAGCAACTTTGTAATTAATATAGGCAATATCTTTATTATCCAATGTTATGCCCTGTGAATCTAATACTTCTTTTAAATATAATAGCCTTTCTTCCCTCTCTTCTTTGTCCTTTTTAGTAAAATGCATACTGACTCCTATACGTGCGTAATAAATATTACCGACATAAGGAATATAATAGTTTCGGTCAGCAAACATCTGAACCTGTCTGTCTTGGGCGGGTTCTGCCACATAAGATTTTCCTTTACTAACACGAACGAACTTTTTCAACACAGCTGAACTATAGCAACAACTCCTATTACCTATCAATCCACGAATACCTAATTTTAAAGCATTATGCTTTGTAACCAAACGGTTGCTATAAATATAATTATCTTGATTTGGATAGAGGGCTATATAGTCACCATATATACAGAATGCATCGTTCTTATAGTCTAACTTATTATCTTGGATAAAACCAATAACTTTTTCAAGCCACCCTGCACCACATTCATCATCTCCAGCTAAACAACAGATAACATCACCACTTGCCATATCCCATGTTTTTTCAATATTCTCAAACATCCCAAGATTTGGCTCATTTCTGTTTAATTTGAAGAGATTAGGATGTTTTCTTGAATAATCCTGAAGGATTTCCCATGTACGATCTTTAGAGCAGTCATCACTAACACAAATTTCATAGATATAATCCTTTTGTGAAAGCAACGATTCAATTGCTCTTGAAATCGTATCTTCCTGATTGTAAGTTATCACTCTTACAGAGATACGAGGAATATTGTCTATCATATTTTAAAGGCATTTAAAAGTTCTACAATAGTATGTGCATCTTTTATGCTCAAAACGGGACTTATTGGCAAACTTAACTCTGTGTTATGAATTTGCTCAGTAATGGGACAGCTTAACATAGGTATATTCCATCTTTCCTTTTCATAGCACTCCTGCTTGTATGGCGGGATAGGATAGTGAATAACAGTACCTACACCATTCTCTTTAAGATAGGCTTGCAGTTCATCCCTCTTTTCGCAAAGTACAGGGAACAGATGATATACATTCTGGTCATCATCCAATCGATCAGGGAGCATAATTAGAGGGTTCTTGATTCCTTCATAATACAATTTGGCAATTGCCTTGCGATGAGCATTATCCTCATCAAGATACTTCAATTTTACATCCAGTACTGCTGCTTGTATTTCATCCAATCGGCTATTTCGACCAGCATATTTAAACACATACTTCCTCTGAGAACCATAGTTGGCCAATGCTCGCACAGCCGCAGCGAGATCAGGGTCATTAGTAGTTACGGCACCGCCATCGCCTAAAGCACCAAGATTCTTACCAGGATAAAAGCTATGCCCTGCGGCGTCGCCAATAGAACCTGTCATACGTCCATCTGTGTGCTTACAGCCGTGCGCCTGTGCGTTGTCCTCAACAAGTTTCAGATTGTACTTCTTGCAAAGTGCGCCAATCTTATCTGTATAGGCGTTGCGCCCATAAAGGTGTACAATGGCAATGGCCTTGGTTTTGAGGGTAATGGCAGCCTCAATGAGGTCGTCATCAATCTCCAACGTGTTGGGTTTTGGCTCACAAAGCACAGGCACTAAGCCATTCTCAGTGATACCTAAGATGGTGGCAATATAAGTATTTGCAGGAACAATCACCTCGTCACCTGGCTGCATCACGCCCATCTCAATATAGGCGCGGAAAATCCAGATGAGTGCATCTAGACCATTTGCGCATCCTATGCAGTAGTCTGCTCCAATATACTTGCAATAGTTTTCCTCAAAACGTTTGTTTTCTTCACCCTGAAGGTACCAACCACCATTCACAACACGGCGTACAGCCTCATTAATCTCAGCTCCGTGAAGAGCTGTAACATCTTTTAAAGATAAAAATGGTATATTCATAATTAACTTCTTAAATTCGTTTAACCACCTTGCCTGGATTACCAGCTATTATAGAATTGTCAGGAAAAGTTGCCCCCCCCGGTATTATAGTACCTGCAGCAACAACGCAATTATTCCCGATAGTACAACCTTTAAGAATAATAGAACCATAACCAATCCAACAATTATTGCCAATCGTTATCGGTTTCTTATTTACCATGTCATGATCAAATGGCTCTCCCTTCATTTGTTTTAGTCTTGTTGAAGGGTCTACTGGGTGAAAATCCGTATCTGATATTATTGTGCAAGAAGCGATTTCACAATAATCCCCTATCTTTACATTATCATATGAAACAATACACGACCCATTAAGAATGGTATTTTTTCCTAGTTCAATTTTACCCTTATAGCCTGTAGTCAACTTTACTGATGTTGTTAAAGCAGAATTCGATCTCTTTTTATCCGAATTAAGAACAACATTTTCTCCCAATACTATCTCTCCGCCGAATGGCTTCTTTATGATAGGCATATCTCCCAAAATTTGAAGCCCTTTAGGTACCATTATACCGTAAGAATGCAGCTTTTTACGTTTAATATACTGCAAAAACTTCTCGAGAATGCTCTTTTTACCAAAAACTCTAGATTTCAACATAAAATATATAACTATTGTAATAAATACTTTTTCACTTTCCCATTATGAGTTCTAGGAATTTGCTCAACTATCTCATAAAATGAAGGCTGTTTATACTGCTCTAGGGTTTGTTTCAAATATTGCTTTAGAGCATCCAAATTGAATTCTTTCGAAACTACCAGGAAAAGTTTGATTTCTTCACCTAACATCTTACTTTTAACACCAATACAAGCACAATCTTCTACACCATCGAATTTCTTGGAAACTTCCTCGATCTCAAGAGCGCTTATTTTTTTCCCTCCAGAATTAATTATATCTTTTATTCTTCCTGTCAAAAACAACAACCCATTTGAAATATATCCAATGTCTCCAGTCTTGAAATAACCATTAACGAAAGATTCTCGTGTAAGGGTATTATTATTCCAATACTCTTTTATTACATGGGTGCCCTTAATACAGATTTCGCCTTCTCCGTTTAACGATAGATTATTATTATCATTTAATATCATTATTTCGCAATCGCCGATAGGCTTACCTACTGATTCCAAGTTTCCTGCATGAAATTCCAAGAATGTTGAACGGGATGCCTCTGTCAATCCATAGTGCATACAAATTCTTGTCTGAGGTAATAGTTCCGCTAATTCATTTTTCTCTTCTGCTGACAAAAAAGAACTCCCCATTTCAATATACTTTAGCTGAGATGAGAAATTACTTATTCTATTACCTGATGTAAGTTTTATTATATGCCAACCAGAAGGAACCATTGCGAACCCTGTAGCATTTGTTTCTTTAATAGTTCTAAACAAAGCTTTTACATTAGAGAATCCATTAAATATAACAACGGTTGCACCGACAAACAACGAAGATCTTAATCTACCTAATCCAAAAGAGTGACAAAGGGGGAGTGCAAGCACCTCTATATCAGTTTCAGTATTACCGATAAATCCCGATATATTTCTAGTAGATGCCAACAAATTTGCGTGAGACAATACAACTCCTTTAGGTTCACCTGTTGTTCCTGAAGTAAACATTATATCGGCTATTTCAGATGTATTAGGAAAGATAATTTCGTCTTTTCCGAAATCATTATCAAATATATCTGAATAGCTAATTGAATTAACAGACTCTCCTCTTTTTCCTACAACTAAAATCGCCCTTGTCTTTTTTACAATTTCATCGAGATTCTGATCGACAATGTTTTCATCAACTGGTACTACAATCACATTTAACAAATGCAAAGCAAGGTATGCAATTATATAATCAATAGACCTTTCTGCAGATAGAACTACTACATTTTGTTCGCATAACCCATATTTATTTTTAAAAGCATTGGCTGATATTGATATTAGGCAAGCCAATTCTTTGTATGTTACTTTCCTTTCACCAAAAATAATCGCTGGTTTATCAGCATATTCGTTGGCATGTGTTAGTATAACTTGTTCAACTTTAGTTATCATTTTATTTTTTTACTTATCGTTACAATTACATCATTAACCGTTTCTAAGTCGAATAAGTCATCACTAGTAAGTTTCATAGAATAGAATTCTTCTATTTTACTAACAAAAAGGACATAGGTAATAGAACTCCACCCTGGGATATCGTTAAATTCTGAGTGAATATCTATCTCCGTAAGATCTGGAATTATCTCCTTGATGATTGTCTTTACTACGTTTTCAATATTTTCTTTCATATTTCTTATTTTAAAAGTTTACTACATAATAAAATTAATTGAGGCTTAATTTGATAAAAATTCTTTTTATAATGTCTAAAATATACCTTAGTTTCATCTTCTCTTAGGATTTCTGGTTTGAAAGCCATTTGAAATTGCATACTTGAATTATTCCCCTTTATTACATCTGTATAGCAATTAGTTAATTGTAATTCCTCATAGGCTATTTCTCTTCCGATTATACATCCTAATATAGCAGCTCCTTTGGGTGCATCTGGGGAAAACACCCAACTCCCACAAACAAAGTCCTCCCCTTTAATGTCATATAAACGATATACACCTAAAGGCTTATTGTCTAACATAAAAATGAAATAATAGTCTTCGCCGAGAGCTTCCCTTAATTTATAATCACGTATCCACTGTCTTTGGTCTTCAACATCTGTTGATGTTGCTCCTATATATTCCGAACGAGTTCTGTTAGTCCTGATAGAAACAATGAATGCAGCATCATCTTCTGTTACCAGTCTTACTTTAAGACCATAACGATAGATTTCAAAGTTATTTTCAATTTTACAACTCATAACGCTTTTCTACTTTACTTTTAATAACAAAAACTCATCATAATCATGAATATAATCCTCTTTATCATAAGCATGTGAAGCTAACACTAGACAAATACTACCAGACGAAAAACCTTGTTCAGCAGCCCATATGCCTGGTGGTATATGGAGTCCGTAGAAAGGACGGTTGAGCAAGACCGTACGTTTATTTGTGCCATCGTCCAGAAGTACTTCGAATGCACCACTTGCAGCAACAAGGAACTGGTGGCATTCCTTATGGGCATGAGCTCCACGACTTTCACCACCAGGTATGTCGTAGCTATAAAACACGCGTTTAACTTCAAAAGGTAAATTCTTCAGTCCTTCTATTGGAGTAATATTTCCCTGCCGCATAGTTATCTTTGGCAACTCTATTACAGAACAGTCGTAGACCGTTGGATTTTTCTTGTCAGCCATTGGGTTACTGGTTTGTTAATATAATTATGAATTATTATCGTGAAAAGTAGTGTGGTTACAAAACAAACAATAAGCAACATTATCTGCAAAAAATATCTGTTATCTGTTAATAAGCATAATGAAGGTCTAATGAACTTATACAAATATCTAATTATGATTAGATGAAGCATATAAAAAGAGAAGCTGTAGTCACCGAGCTTGACTAGATATTTGTTTCTAATAATTAAACCACTTCTTTTACTCCACCCTAATAGTGAAGTAATAATAATAATCGTCACAATCAATGGCCAAAGCAAAGGAAAACAGAATTTTATATCTAACAAGTATCCAATTATGGATTGGACAACTACTACAGCAATGAGTATAAAAACCAACCAGTTAAGCAATTTTGAATGCTTAGTAAGCATGCTTTTTACACTTTGATTCTCTTTTATCTTTAGGAATAACAAACCTGCTGATACACCAACTATAAAATCTAACAATCGCACAATAGGATTGACATATAGTATCGCATGTTTTTGGTTGTCGGGAATATATAGTGCGAGTAAAATATAAGCCAATACTAACACTATAACTGATACCCATTTCGAGAGTTTACTCGAATGCGTAATCCACTTGAAAAGAAATGGGAAAATCACAGCAAAAAACAAGGTGTTGGCTAAATACCACGAAAGGCTATTATAACTAAAATAGAATTCCTCTATGGGTACCCAAGAGTGTAACAAAGCGACATTAAATGAGAAAGTAAGCCATGAAAAAGAATCGAAACATAATGGCAACACAGCCAAGAGACATATCCAGTGCAATGGATAGAACTTAGATGCACGTTTAGCCAAATAGTTCCCATATCTAAATTCTGGTTGAAACACTTTCTGATGGTAACCAAGTGTCATGGCGAAACCACCCAACACAAAAAAGAAAACAACCCCCAAGCCACCACCAGCCGGAAAAACGGACATGTGATGAAAGAAAATAAAGAGAATAAATATACCCCTCAACGAGGATAATTCTTTAATCATTGGTTAGCGTACTTTAAAAATTCTTCATAATCGCGGATATAGTCGTTTGCATCGTACTTGGTTGAAGACAGCACCAACGCGAGGGAATTGGTGGAAAAATTCTCCATCGCACGCCATAACCCCTTCGGAACATAAAGCCCATTATAAGAGCGGTTGAGTGAGAAGGTTTTCTTCTCCTTACCATCATCCAACACAACATCGAAACTACCACTAAGAGCGACTATTAATTCTTGGTTTTCCTTATATGCATGGCCACCACGACTTTCACCGCCAGGCACGTCATAAATCCAGTAGGTACGCTCTATTTTGAAAGGTATTTGTTTTAACTCTTCGATAACGGAAAGGTTACCGCGTGCATCAAAATGTCTAGGTAACTCTATAATTTGGGGTGCTTCCATAAACTTATTAATTTATTTTTGTGGATTTTTATTCTTCATTAAGTGTCTTTTAGCTAATGAATACACAAGTTCGTATGACTTGCTACGAATTATGTAATGAATTCCAAAGTAGGCAATTCCGTATATTGGAGTCATAACAATAAGCATAATAATATTTCGTAAAGGGAAAACCATACAAAGTTCCATTACAATCAAACCTGTTATTATTGATAATATTAAATTTAGGCTTACGTCTCTTATCTGAGCAAAAAAACCATAATCTATCTGACGACCTGCGAGAATAGCAAATACGGCAAACGAAACAAATGAGGTTAATGCAGATACTCCGACAACGACTTTAATGCCAAACGGCAAGACCATTAAAACAAGCAACAGACCAACAACACAAACAAACAATTGCCCGAAAAAAAGATACTTTGTCTTGCCAACAGCTTTCAAAATATTTCGATTAAGATGATAAAAACCATTCAAATAACCAGCAATACATAACATCTGAAAGAAAGGCGCTGCTGGTAGCCATTTATCAGAATACAGTAATACTATTATCGGTCGTGCAAAACATACTAAATATGTCATTAATGGGAACATGATAAAAGAAATACACATCATAGATTTTCTAATATCAGCCTTTATTAAATCCTTTTCATCTTGAATTTTTGATAGAAATGGAAAAAAAACCTGATTTAGGACCGCAGACATAGAATATACTGGTATTTGTTCCAAAGCGTGTGCTTGATTATAGTAACCTAACTCCTTTGTCTTAAACTTCTTTCCAATAATAAAGGAAAGTATATTAGAATATGCTGATTCAAGAAGGTTTGTAACTGCCACAAAAAAGCCGAACCCCCAAAGTCTTTTAAATGAACTTTTATCAATATATAATTTCAATCCTATTCGTTGGTGCATAAAATATTGCAAACAAGATATTAAATCTAAAGCCAGATTACGAAATATTAGGCTCCAAACTCCAAAACCATAGTAAGCTAATAGTATTGCTGTCAGTGTTGCAATGAAATTTGTTGTCAGACCTATTCTTGCAAGTACTTTAAATGCCAGTTGTCTGTTAGCTAACGAGAAATGAACTACATAAAAAGCCCTTATGAGAATCATCACTGATTCTACTCTAAGAAAAAGATCAAAGTCTTTTATTTCGACATATGCGGCTATTGCTGGCGCCGACAAGAAAATAGCGACAAATAGTAATACTGATATGCTAAGATTTGTCGTGAATACAGTATAAATGTCTTTTTTATTTATCTCTTTGCTTTGAATCAGGGCATTTCCCAAACCACCATCAACTAGTACGTCGGCCAATCCAACAAATACCATTATTAAGGCAACAATGCCAAAATCCTCTGGACACAGCAAACGAGCTAATACCATATTAGACACGAAACTGATTGCCAGTGAACCAAAGCGTTGAATTGAACTCCAGATGGTTGCGTTTACGATTCCTTTCATTTTTTGAGGGTGCAAAAGAAACTAACATTTCAGCATTACCCGAAGTAAAAACTTACTACCAGAATAAGACTTTCCATAGGTGGTAAAAAACCTTGACCGGTCCACATCAAACATGTGTAAGTGTGTTTGAGTTTATCTCCTCCTTCATTTCATCTATTACTCGCAGCAGATACTGACCATATTGGTTCTTGAGCATTGGCTGTGCTATCTCACGCATTCGTTCCTCAGAAATCCAACCATTGCGATATGCAATGCCTTCAAGACAAGCTATCTTTAATCCCTGACGTTTCTCGATGACCTCGACGAAGGTAGAAGCTTCGCTTAAGCTATCATGGGTGCCTGTATCTAACCAAGCAAATCCACGGCCAAAAACCTGCACTTTTAACTCACCATCTTTCAAGAATTCTTGATTCACTGTGGTTATTTCCAGTTCGCCTCTTGCACTGGGCTTGATGTGTTTTGCTACGTCTACGACCTTCTTGGGGTAGAAGTAAAGACCAACAACTGCATAGTTGGATTTAGGCTCTTTCGGTTTCTCCTCAATACTGAGACAATTACCCTGCTTGTCAAACTCAGCTACGCCATAACGTTCAGGATCATTCACCCAATAGCCAAACACAGTCGCTTTCTTATTCTGCTCGGCATCCTTCACAGCATTTTTTAGCAATTTGGTAAATCCTGCACCGTAGAAGATATTGTCACCAAGAACAAGACAAGCTGAATCATCACCAATGAATTCCTCTCCAATGATGAAAGCTTGAGCTAGCCCGTCAGGAGAGGGCTGCTCTGCATACTCGAAGTGGACACCGTAATCCGATCCATCACCCAGCAGACGTTTGAAACCAGGGAGATCGTATGGAGTGCTAATTATGAGGATATCACGTATTCCAGCCAGCATCAAAGCGCTGATAGGATAATACACCATCGGCTTGTCATAAATGGGCAGTAGCTGTTTGCTAACACCCTTTGTTATGGGGTAAAGACGTGTACCACTGCCTCCTGCAAGAACTATTCCCTTCATTCCTTCTTAAGTGTTTAAATGTGTTCCTCCACCCCACGGAAATGAACGTTAAGCTCATGGAGATGTTCCAAAAGCTTTCCGAGAGGTGTTCCCTCTGTCATCTTGGCAAAAGCATTAACATCTTTGGGGAAGCATTTGCCACCATAGCCGAACTTGCCATCGGGGCCGGGGACATAGGTGTGGGTGTCGTTGATGTATCCGGAGAGGAGCATGCCCGTATGCACCTTGCGCCAATCGCCTCCCATCTGCTCGCAGTATTCGCGGCAGGCATTGAAATAGGTTACCTTATAGGCACCGAAGACATTGTGCATGTACTTTGTGAGTTCGGCCTCCAATGGTGACATGACAGTGAACTTCTTGCCGACAAAGATCTTGGTAAGCAACTCATGGGCACCAGTGAAGACCATGGTCTGTTTCTTGAAGTCCTCGATATGGGTACGTTCTGTGAGGAACTCAGGCATATAGTGAACCTTATGGCCAGTTTCCTTAGAGAGCCTCTCGCTGGTGCCAGGGAGTATGGTAGTACGGACGAAGACAGGCACATCAGGAAGATTGGTAATCAGTTCCTTCATAAGAGTAAGATCCTGGGTGCCATCGTCCTCTGTAGGTACGTGTATCTGCAAGAATGCAATATCAATATTACTTAAGTCATCGAAATAGCCTTTGGGAGGATCGCTAATGAATAGTTTGCATTCTGGATTGTTATGCTCTAACCAATCTTTCAAGGCTCCTCCTACGAAGCCACATCCGATAATTCCAACGTTAATCATTTTAAGTATTTTAAATTGTTGATTTTATAGTTAGCGGCAGAGCCGCGGGTTTCAAGTTTCAAGTTTCAGGTTTCAGGGCTGCTGCCTTATGGCTGGTCTTTCCTCCACACCATCTTGTTCACCACACCTGTGTATGATTGGATGATGCGCACTACTTTCGTAGATACGTTTTCATCCACGTAATCAGGAACTGGGATACCCGGTTCATGATTCTTGATGAGTTCAACTGCCACATCTACACTCTGCAGAAGGCCTTGGGTGTCAATGCCACTGAGAACGAAGCAGCCTTTGTCGAGGGCTTCGGGACGTTCGGTGGAGGTGCGGATGCAGACGGCAGGGAAGGGATGACCGACGGAGGTGAAGAAGGAGGATTCCTCGGGTAAAGTGCCACTATCACTGACGACGGCAAAGGCGTTCATCTGCAGACAGTTATAGTCGTGGAAACCGAGGGGCTCGTGCTGGATGACACGGGGGTCTAACGTTATCCTTCGACTAGGGTCAGAAGCCTCTGCTGCTGCCTCAAGACGCTTGCGGCTGCGGGGATGGCAGCTGTAGAGGATGGGCATGTCGTACTTCTCTGCCATCTTGTTGATGGCGTTGAAGAGGCTGAGGAAGTTCTTCTCGGTATCGATATTCTCCTCGCGGTGGGCAGAGAGCAATATGTATTTTTTCGGCTCCAAGTGTAGAGTGGAGAGTTTAGAGTTTAGAGTCAGTGGTAAGTTGATAGTGTCAAGTTTGGCGTTCAACTTATTAAAGATATCTGAACTCTCTATCTCGGGGAGGTTCTGGTGGAGGACCTCGGCCATGGGGGAACCGGTGACATAGGTGCGCTCCTTGGGGAGACCGCAGTCGGCGAGGTAGCGGCGGGCATGCTCGCTATAGGCCATATTGACATCGGAGATGATATCGACGATGCGGCGGTTGGTCTCCTCGGGCAGGCATTCGTCCTTGCAGCGGTTACCTGCCTCCATATGGAAGATGGGGATATGGAGGCGCTTGGCGCCGATGACAGAGAGGCACGAGTTGGTGTCGCCCAGCACGAGGACGGCATCGGGCTGCACCTCGACCATGAGCTGGTAGCTCTTGGCGATGATATTACCCATGGTCTCGCCGAGGTCTGCACCTACGGCATCCATGTAGATATCCGGATCGGCGAGCTTGAGGTCGCGGAAGAAGACCCCGTTGAGGTTATAGTCGTAGTTCTGGCCGGTGTGGGCGAGGAGGGTGTCGAAGTACTGACGGCATTTGTTGATGACGGCAGCCAGGCGGATGATCTCGGGGCGGGTGCCGACGATGATCAACAGCTTTAATTTTCCGTTATTTCTAAATTCTTTCATTACATTCAATAATTTAGCGCAGATTACGCAGATGGTAATGATTGCGCAGATTTCACAAATTATTTGCTCTTCTATAAATTGACTTAGAAATGTCGGTTGTTTTGAAATTAACCAATATCCCTAGTTTCTTTCCAGTCAATTTGAGGTAAGTCATCAGTTGTGAAAAGAATACTTCCTGCATAGCAGAAACGGCTTTTAACTCTACGATGACCTTATCATCAACCAACATATCTATGCGGAACGCATTTGGAATAGTTACACCTTCATAAACGATGGGCAGGCACACTTGCGTTTCCACCTTACATCCCATTTTCTCTAATTCGATGCGCAATGCCACTTCATAAGCAGATTCTAAAAGTCCTGGGCCAAGTTTATTGTACACACTGAATATAGCCCCTCGAATCTTATAAGATATCTCATTCTCAATTTCCATACTGATAGATCTGCGTCATCAAAAAAATCTGCGTCATCTGCGGCCAGTATCATACTGGCTCGAAGAAGGTGTCGGGGTGGGAGGGGTTGAAGAGTTCGTTGGCGTACATGACGGTGACGAGGTTGTCGGTGTCGGACAGGTTGATGATGTTGTGGGTGTAGCCAGGCAACATGTGGACGGCCTCGATGTGATCGCCGCTGACCTCCCATTCGAGTACGCGCGCTTCAGGGTCGTTCAGGTTTCTTTGTTGAATTAGTCCGTGGCCGGCGACGACGATGAAGAACTCCCATTTGGTGTTGTGCCAGTGCTGACCTTTGGTGATTCCGGGCTTTGAGATATTTATAGATACTTGACCGCAGTTGAGTGTGTGGATGAGTTCGGTGAAGGAACCGCGGTCATCCACATTCATCTTGAGCGGGAAGGCTACTTTCTCCTTGGGGAGATAGGAGAGGTATGTGGAGTAGAGTTTCTTGGCGAAGCTGCCTTCTGGAATCTCGGGAATGAGGAGGGTGTGGGGCTGGTCGGCGAAACTCTTCAAGAGTTCGACGATACCACCAAGAGTAATTTTATGTGTTACTGGACAGTAGCAGTATCTACCATTGTCATTGGGGACAACTTCAAGCCCGTTGAACTCACAGCGATGGGGCTTTAACTCTACGGATTTATCGGATTTATCGGATTCATACCCAGTCGATTCAAGTTGTGCAATCCGTTTAATCTGTTCAATCTGTAGCGAACAACAACGAATTTCGTGAATCATCTCATCCACCAGGTCATCGATGTAGAGGAGTTCGAGCTCGACGGAGGGGTCGTTGACGGTGTATGGCTGGTCGTTGGCAACGGCGTTGCAGAAGGTGGCTACGGCGCTGTTGTAGTTGGGACGGCACCACTTACCGAAGAGGTTGGGGAAGCGGTAGATTAGTACGCGAGGTACTAATCCCGCAGATTTCGCAGATTCATTTGGATTTCGCTGATCATCTGCGTTATCTGCCCCATCTGCGCAATCTGCGTTTCGCAAGAAGTCCCTTTCATAGGCTAGGAAGAGGTCTTCGCCGGCTTTCTTGGAGCGGCCGTATTCGCTGTTGCCGAAGCGGCCAGTGAGGGAGGCCTGCTGGCTGCTGGAGAGCATGACAGGACAGCGGTTGCCGTGCTTCTTAAGGGTGTCGAGGAGCGTGGAGGCGAAGCCGAAATTGCCCTGCATGAACTCTTCTTGGTTCTGAGGGCGGTTGACGCCTGCGAGGTTGAAGACGAAATCGCAGTCGGCGCACCAGACATCTAACATGGAGGGGTCTGTGTCGAGGTCGTACTCATAGATATCCTCGATATGCAGGTCGGGATGGGTGCGGTCCTTGCCGTCGCGTATGTTCTTCAATGCCCAGCAGAGGTTCTTGCCGACGAAGCCCTTGGCTCCCGTAACTAATATCTTCATAATTCTTCGAATTTCGCAGATTGCGCAGATGTAGCTGATTGCGCAGAATAATAATGGTTGGGCTAATTAGAGACCATTGACTCCTGTAACTAATATCTATATAATTCTTCGAATTTCGCAGATTGCGCGGATGTAGCTGATTGCGCAGAATAATAATGGTTGGGCTAATTAGAGACCATTGACTCCTGTAACTAATATCTATATAATTCTTCGAATTTCGCAGATTGCGCAGATGTAGCTGATTGCGCAGATTAGAGACCGTTGGCTCTTCTATAAATTGACTTAGAAATGTCGGTTGTTTTGAAGTTGACAAGGATTCCAAGTTTCTTGTCTGTCAATTTCAGATAGGTCATCAGTTGTGAAAAGAATACTTCCTGCATAGCAGAAACGGCTTTTAACTCTACGATGACCTTATCATCAACCAACATATCTATGCGGAACGCATTTGGAATAGTTACACCTTCATAGACTATAGGCAGAGACACCTGCGTCTTCACTTCGCATCCTAATTTCTCTAGTTCAATGCGCAAAGCCACTTCATAAGCAGATTCCAACAAACCTGGGCCCAACTTGTTATAGACATTAAAGATTGCGCCTCGTATCTTATAGGAGATCTCGTTCTCTAGCTCCATTTTATCCCGTAACGCTGATTGCGCTGGTTATCATGTTTCACATGCGCTGATATCTAAGATATCTGCGTCATCTGCCAGATCTGCGACATCTGCGGGTAAAACTTGTTTTACTTGACGATATTCCCCACTCCGTTGAGTTCATTCTGGATGTACTCGAGTGAGGCGATTTTGGCCTTGGTCTCTTCGAGATCCAGGCGACGGGTGTTGTCGCTGTTGAATTCAGTGAGGGTGACACGCTTGACATCACCCTCGGTGAAGTACTTGTCGTAGTTGAGCGTGCGGTTGTCGGCCGGCACGCGATAGAAATTACCCATGTCCTCGGCCTTGGCGCACTCCTCGTTGGTGAGCAACGTCTCGTACATCTTCTCGCCATGACGAATGCCGATGACGCGGATCTCGGGTTCCACGGTTTCAGGTTCCAAGTTACAAGTTTCATGTAATGCCGTACGATACTGATGCTTGAACAGTTCCACGACAGCTTCGGCCTGCGTCTGAATGGTGCATGCAGGAGCTTTCTGAACGAGGATGTCACCGTTCTGTCCGTGTTCGAAGGCGAAGAGGACAAGGTCCACGGCTTCTTCCAACGACATGATGAAACGTGTCATCTTGGGTTCGGTGATGGTGATGGGGTTGCCGTTGCGTATCTGTTCTATCCAGAGAGGTATAACGGAGCCGCGCGAGCACATCACGTTGCCATAACGTGTGCAGCATATCTTGGTGTTGAGGGAGTTGCGCGACTTAGCCACTGCTATCTTCTCCTCGAGGGCCTTGCTGATACCCATGGCATTGATGGGATAGGCTGCCTTGTCGGTGGAGAGGCAGATGACGCACTTCACGCCGGCATCGATGGCCTCGTCGAGCACGTTGTCGGTACCTATGACGTTGGTCTTCACGGCCTCCATGGGGAAGAACTCGCACGACGGCACCTGCTTCAGGGCTGCAGCATGGAAGATATAATCCACGCCGCGCATCGCCATCTTCAGCGTGCTCTTGTTACGCACATCGCCGATATAAAATTTTATCTTATGCGCCACATCAGGCATCTTGGCCTGGTATTCATGGCGCATATCATCCTGTTTCTTCTCGTCGCGCGAGAAGATACGGATCTCACCTATGTCGGTGCGTAGAAAGCGGTTCAGCACCGCATTGCCGAAGCTTCCTGTGCCACCAGTTATCATCAGTACTTTGTCTTTAAAAATGGACATGGTTTTTATTTGGGTTTATTGTTTATTGATTTGAAGCAGCAGAGCTGCGGGGATTAAGGTTTCAAGTTTCAGGGCAGCGGAGCTGCGGGTTTCAGGTTTCAGGTTTCAAGTTTCAGGTTTCAGGTTTCAAGGTTACCGTTTGGTAGTGGGTAGTTTTGAGTGGGCGTTGAAATAGTTGACAGGTTCAGGACAGGTCCTTTCGACAGGACTCTCACTTCTTTCCCTTATTCTGAATCAGTTTTTTCTTCTCACCCTCAAGGCGACGCTCGACTTTTTTGACATCCTCTGCAGGCGGAAGATTCTCCGGAACAATACCTCGCTCTGTTAGCATCTTGCGGACGGCAGCATTGTTGTCAACATGCTCCCGTGTGATGGCGGCTTCTCCTTGCAAGTCCTTGGTCTGCACGTTTACAGAGGTCATTTCCGCCGCAAAGTCCTTTGCCTTGATGCTGATGGTCGGCAGGAAATCGGCCAGCGGACGTGTTTGAGGCATTCCCATCCTACGTTTCATCATATTGGTACTCAAACGAAAGAGAGCTTGGTCGCCTTTGGAACGAATAACAGCAAAGGTCTGGTCGTTCACGCCACGTTCATACAGTCTGCTGTTTCTGTTTCATTTCTGTTTCATTTCGGAGGTTTATAAAGAGCTATCCGCTGTACCTCTTTTTTTTGCAATGCTTCAAGTCCGTCCTTCAACAGAGGCTGTATACGCTCAGCTAATATAAACATATCGGTTGAGAATAATGTCGGAATGCCATTTGCATCAACGGCATAGTTGGTACGCGCGTTCCTTATGTTTGTCTCTAAGTCGTAGAGAGCTTTGGTTGGGTTCACGCCGCCCGTCTTGTCATGCACGAATCTCTTCACCTCAGAGCTGATGGCATCGGGGTTTTTCGGTGCCACGAAGCCATCCAGCCGGTCCGTTCGTTTAGAATAATAGAGCCACACCTCAAAACAAGGATTGTTCACCATCATCTTGATTCCCTGTGACTCCAGACGAGGTTTGAAAGTAATGATATGGGGCATAAAGACATCGACATCGGTCACCACATAATAATCATCGGGGTGCTCTTTATTTGCAGAACTCCTGTAGGCTTTCGTCTCCGTTTCAGCATAAGTGAACACCCTCGGTTCATGATTTGCATAGTAGCGGTCTTCGGGCAGTATCTTCAGCTTCAACATTGGGAAAAGAGACGGATTCAAAACCACCAGTTTGAAATAATCAGGTTCCCTGACGTTGCCGCCTGTGAATATCACCACAAAGGCTTTTGGTAGCACCATGCCTTCGCCCTTGGTGTAGCCAGTCACGATTCTTATGGAAGGTTCTGCCTGGTCAGTTGCTACCGGCTTTTCCTTCTTAGCCTCGCCAGCCTCACGGAAAGGGTCACCTTTACTGTATTCCATGCTCTGAATCCTTATCGTACTGTCCTATATCGGGTATGCCGCCATAGCGTCCTTCGCGATAGCCATGCTCCACATTGATGGTTCCATGTATCTTATAGTCGTTGAAACTACTCAAAATGGACGAACCCTTCTGCTTCTCAACTTTCCACATCTCATCGACACGCATTAGAAGCTGCTGGTTCATCAGGCGAGTCTCGTGGGTTGTGAATATCAGCTGACCGTTAGAAGAACTATCGGCATAGAATCGCACCAACTCGAAAATCAGCTCTGAGTGGAAACTATTGTCTATCTCGTCAATCACCACCACACGTCCGTTGTAGATGGCCTCGTAAATAAGAGGTATCAGTGTGAGGAGACGAACGGTACCATCCGACTGACTGTCGATATCCATATACCCTTTATGACCGCCAATGCCTGTCTCACGGAAAAGGAACTCCTGCACGACTTGTTCTCCACCTTTCTTCACGATGTTGAACTCATTTCTACGGTCTTTCTGGCCTGTGAGCAATTTGTAGCCATCGGGAATGACAACACCCTCACGGGTAGCCTTGGCGAAATTGCGTCCATTCTTGGTCTCTAACCACTTGTTGAATTCGAACTCCTTCACCTCCAGACCTTCATTCACTTTCAGCCATACAAGCAGATTGTTGGTAAAATCGAGCAACGGCTTGTTCTCGCTCATCATGGCTATCAAAGCATTGATCTGATAGTTGAGCGTGGCAACAGTCAAAACGTCCGTAAACCAATGGTAAGCCTCAGCAACTTCCTTGCCGTCAAGCACAGGAAAATCTTTGTTGAGTGACAGCACGGAAGAGCGGCTGCTCTTTTCCAAGAGAGCCTTCGAAGATTCTATGTTTATCACCACTGGACCTGTAATCTCTGAGCCCAAGCGATGGAATAATAGTCGATTTTCTTCCCTACCAAGTCCAGACTCCCAAAGCGTCTCATCTATGTCACCATTTATTGCAACCTTGTATATGTATGTCCTACTGCTAACAAACTCGACCAAAAGCTCAAACGGTTTCTTGTCGTCGGATGTCAGGTTATAGCGATAGTCTTCAAAGTCCACACGCTGGTGGAAGTCCTTGTCGGTGACGAAGAACTTCAGGAACTGGAAAGCCTTGATAAGATTTGTCTTTCCCGAAGCATTGGAGCCATAGACAGCAGCTTCCTTCAGCAGGGGTGTAACACCGCTGGTATAGATATGACTTATGAAGTGTTCCCTCTTGGGATTAGGAAACATATCGAACATCGTCTCGTTGTAGAACGAGAGGAAATTCTTCATTATTAGTCTTAATAGCATAACCTATATATAATATGTTTGACGGTGCAAAAATACATAATATTTTCTCATGCGTGAATTTTTCACGTGAGTTTTTTCACACAAATATTATCAAAACCTATAAAATTAACTTTATTTAGTTTCAAATACTTGGTTATAGGCTTAAAAGATCAAGTTTCAAGTTTCAGGGTTCAAGTTTCAGGGCAGCGGAGCTGCGGGTTTCAAGTTTCAGGTTTCAGGGCAGCTGAGTTGCGGGTTTCAGGTTTAGCTGCGCTGACTTTCGTCACGACTCGACAATTCAAGCAAGCTTGTTTGTTCTCGCTGTTCCGAAAGTTCAAGTTTCAGGTTTCAGGTTCTTGTGTATGTGCGGTTTTTATTGCCGCCGTGAGATGATAGGTAGCCGAACTGGGTGAGTTGACGAAGGTATCGCTTGGCGGTGGTGGGTGTATAGGCGAAGTGATTGACTATTTGCTCGGTGGTGATTTCACCTTTATCGGCCATAAACATCAGGATATCGACCAATTTCTCCGCCAACGTGGGCCTTATTGACCATTTATCGACCATTTTCTGCTGCATTTTCTGTTTATCGTCCATTTCAGAACTCGTGGAACGGATGAATTGAGCGATGTCCGTCTTAAGATGCCGACAATGCAGACGGGTCATATAGGTAAGGAAGATTTCGATATCGTCTGCTTCGCGGGCATCAATAAGTGACTGTATGTACTCGGCCTTGTCTTCACGAAGCACTTTTGTAGGTATGACGTCATACTCCATCTGGA